>ERZ791923.387-NODE-387-length-68104-cov-5.571206_pt1 | contig 68104 bp, 61 predicted proteins | sample MGYA00510133_ERZ791923 | MGnify/ENA primary metagenome ERZ791923 (study PRJEB30046, sample SAMN00792106) | human gut metagenome | study: EMG produced TPA metagenomics assembly of the A metagenome-wide association study of gut microbiota in type 2... | reverse complement strand
GCTCTTTTTGTCTGTTTTCCGTGCCCTGTTTCCAGCTGCTGCGGATGTCTGTTTTGTAAGTCGTGTACTCGGCGAAAAGGAGCAAGTGCCGGCCGGCTACTCAATCACATGTTACAAAGCGAGCCGGGCATATTGGGGATTACGCACCGGTCCGGTTATGAATCGGCGGTAATATTTTTTGCATAAAGAAAAACGAGATGAAGTTTATTTCATCTCGTTTTTGTCTTTTAAGTCGATTTCTGCCCCGTTTGTGTCTAAGAATTTGTATTGCAGGAATGAGAAACTCTGGTTGGGCAGTACTTTTATTCCCATTCCGTATTTCAGCCTCCATTGCGCCTTTATCGAAAATACTCCCTTGTTTATATATGCCGCCACATAGGGGTGTACTTGCAGTGTAAAGCGTTTTACCTTGAATTTTGTTGATAGTATCCGCACCTTGTCGTGAAGCGTGTCGACAAAAAGCAACGATGGTTTTATTTTGCCTGTTCCGCCGCATGTGGGGCATGTTTCCTCGACCATTACGTCCATGGCCGGCCGCACGCGCTGCCGGGTTATTTGCATTAGCCCGAATTTAGATAGCGGCAGGATGTTGTGGCGCGCCCTGTCGCTTTCCATGTTGTGGCACATGCGCTCATAGAGTTTCTGGCGGTCTTCGGCCAGAGACATGTCTATGAAGTCTACAACTATAATCCCGCCCATATCGCGTAAACGCAATTGGCGCGCCAGCTCGTCGGCAGCGCCTAAGTTTACTTCGAGTGCGTTAGCCTCTTGTCCGTCGGCTGATTTTGTGCGATTCCCGCTGTTCACGTCTACAACGTGCAGGGCCTCGGTATGCTCTATAATCAAATATGCGCCGTGTTTGTATGTCACCGTTCTGCCGAAAGCCGATTTTATTTGTTTGGTAACGGAGAAGTTGTCGAATATGGGAATGTCGCCTTTATATAATTTTACAATCTCCTTGCTTCCCGGCGAGATGAGTTCCAAATATGCGCATATTTCGTTATATACGGCGGCGTCGTTTACGTAAATGCTTTCAAACGAAGTGTTGAACGAATCACGCAGCAATGCAACCGTGCGGCTCATCTCTTCGTACACGAGCAAGGGGCGTTTCTTGTCGGCCAATGTGCGCCTGAACATGTCGGAACATCTTGATAGCAGCACTTTCATCTCGCTGTCAAGCTCGGCAACCCGCTTTCCTTCGGCAACAGTGCGTACTATTACTCCAAAGTTCTTTGGCTTTATGCTGTAGACAAGTTGTTTGAGGCGTGCGCGCTCGGCATCCGACTTGATTTTTGAAGAAACGGATACTTTTTCGCCGAACGGTATGAGCACAAGATTCCTTCCTGCAAAAGAAAGCTCGCACGTAAGGCGCGGCCCTTTTGTGGATATGGGTTCCTTGGATATTTGAACCAGAATCTCGTCGCCGGCTTTGAGCACCTGGCTTATCTGCCCGTCTTTAGGAAGGTCGGGAGTGGACTTTAGCTTAAACTGTTCAAGAGGTTTTTGCGTGGCGCCGCTTGTAATGGCACTCAGATAAGTTGACGCGCTGTTGAACTGTGTGCCTAAGTCGAGATAATGCAAAAAAGCTTCGCGTTCATAACCGACATCAACAAAACAAGCATTAAGTGCAGGTAAGATTTTCTTTACCTTGGCTGCATATATATTTCCTACGGCGTTCGATTCTTCGCGTTTTTCGCTTTGAAACTCTACTAAACGCTTATCTTCAAGAAGTGCGATAGAAATATCTTTAGGCTGAACATCTATAATTACTTCACTTGTCATTACTGAGGTAAAATGTTTGTACCTATAGTTTCCTATTGGATTACTATACTTAAGTTACGAATCTTGCAATTAGGGTAATTGCATGAAATTCTCCCTCTTGTTATTATAAATACTGTAGAGATTGGTCCTTACAGCATTCTAAAACTAAAAACTTAAAAAATAAGAACAAACTACGCTCGGCTATGAATTTGTGCAAGCGGCATAGTTTGTTCTTAGTCGATGAAATTGCGGAGAATAAATCTACTACTTGCTCTTATGTCTATTCTTGCGCAATCTTTTCTTACGTTTGTGCGTTGACATCTTATGTCTTTTTTTCTTTTTTCCGCTTGGCATAATTATTTAAGTTTAATATGTTGTAAATGTTAGAGGTTTTGTAATATTTCGACGAGATTTCTCGTGATTATTATTTCTTTACTGAATTTACAAACGTCTTGGCGGGCTTGAATGCCGGGATGTTGTGCTCGGGAATAATGATAGTTGTGTTTTTTGAAATATTGCGCGCTGTTTTCTGTGCACGTTTTTTGAGGATAAAACTACCGAAGCCGCGGAGATAAACGTTTTCGCCTTCTGCGAGGGAATCCTTAACGACTTCCATGAATGCTTCTACAGATGTAAGTGCCGTGGTTTTATCTATTCCTGTCTTTTTTGAAATCTCGTTTACTATTTCTGCCTTAGTCATGATTTTAATCGTTTTAGTGTTACGTATGTCTTTTTTCAAATTTGATTGCAAAGTTATATCTTTATCTTGATATAGAAAAATATGCGTGTGGCATTTTTGCGGCTATTAGGCTGTTATGCCTTATTTTTTCGTTGCGTGATTTATGTTTTTGCAGCAAATGGCCGTATTTTTATTTCTTGCCGTTGTATGTTTGCATGAATTCCTTGGGATATGGGGTTTCGAAACGCAGTAGCTCGTTTGTGCGCGGATGGTGTAAAACGAGGCGGAATGCGTGTAGGTACATGCGCTTTTGCTCGTCATTGTTGTTACCGTATTTTATGTCGCCGCATATTGGATGGCCTATATCCTGCATGTGTACGCGGATTTGGTTTTTACGCCCGGTTTCGAGCCGCAGCTCTACAAGCGAATAACGCTCGTTTGATTTTACTGTCCTGAAATGGGTAAGGGCGTATTTCCCTCCGTTGTCAAAAGGCGAGCTGTATGTTATGAATCTGTCATCTTCTTTAAGCCAGCTTTCTATCGAACCGTTCTGCTGCTCCATCTTGCCTTCGACAAGGGCGATGTATCTGCGGTCGATTACGATGTCTTTCCATGAGTGTTCAAGAACCTGCTCGATATTCATGTTCTTGGCATAGACCATTATTCCTGAAGTATCCCTGTCCAAACGGTGTACCACGTGTGAAGTGCACTTTTGGTGTGAAGCCTTGAGGTAACTGTCGAGAATGGTTTTTACGTTATACAACTGGTGCGGGGCCGGTGCTGACAATATGCCCGGCGATTTGTCTATTACTATTATGTCGCGGTCTTCATAAATTATCTTTACGAATTTATTGTGCAGCATAATACCGGGCTTGCGTTTGCTTATCTCGACAACCATGCCCGGTTTCAGGAGAAAGTTGTGTTGTGTCTCGATATGCTTGTCGACCATAACTCCGCCGTTTGTAAGTATGGCCTTTGCTTTGTTGTGGCTCATGCCGTTTAGTACCTTTTCGATAAAAGGCAGCAGTTCGCATTCCTGATGGACATTGAATACGGTGTATTTTGATTGCGTCGTATAGGTCATTTATGATATTAACTTAATAATGACTTGCAAAGGTAAGCCATTCTTTTATTATAGGAACGAAAATTAAAGAAAACCGTTCATTGCCGCATGTGCGTCGCCATTAATATACATCGGCGTGGGTACTTTTAAAAAAGGTCCGGGACTTTGAAAAAAATATGTCTGACCTATTTTAAAATAGGTCAGACATATTTTGAAATAGGTCGGACATATTTTTCGAGAGCTCCTATGGTGGGAAAAGAAATACGGACAATGGTGTTTTTTTGAAGATGTCTTACTACGTTTTTCGCCTTGTTTTTTGGAGGAGCATAATCGGCAACTTTTATTACGCCGATTACACCATTTTCAATCCCACTATCGACGCTATTAAAGTTGTTATGAAAAATATCCGCGCCCGGGACGCATGCTCGTGCAAGAATATGATTCCCAACAGCACGGTCCCGACAGCTCCAATGCCAGTCCATACGGGATATGCCGTGCCGATAGGTATGGTTTGCACCGCAACGGACAGCAGCCACATGCTGGCTGTGAGGCTGACAATGAACCCTGCGGCCCATAAACGGAATGCCATGCCCTTCGAGCCTTTCATCTTCCCCATGCAAAAGGCAAAGGCTGTTTCAAACATGCCTGCTGTAATCAAAATAATCCAGTCCATCGGTGAAAGTTTTAATGTGATACGATTTTAAGCCCTATAACTGAAGCAATTAGCGTGGCGATGAAAAACAGACGCATGAAAGTTACGGGTTCGTTGAAGAACACAATGCCGAGTATTACGGTGCCTACCGCGCCTATACCGGTCCAAACGGGATAAGCCGTGCCGATGGGTAAGGTCCTGACAGCCTTGGCCAGCAATATCATGCTTAGCGCAAGACTTATTAGAAATCCTGCACACCAAAGATAATATCCGGCATCCGACGTTTCTTTCATCTTTCCCAAACAAAAAGCAAAACCGGACTCGAAGAATCCGGCAACAATCAGAATAATCCAGTTCATACGGCTTTCTTGTAGTAGCTAATAAATATGTAGAAATGGAATGCAAAAATAGCGAAAGGCGAACGTCGGAACAAATTAATGCGGCAGTTTTTGCTTTATGCTATGTAAGGCAGTTCTAATAGCATGGAACAGCGTATGGGGTTCGGGAAAAATAAAAGCCGTACTGATTCCTAAGAGGATAGTACGGCTTTCGTGTTATTGAGATATTCCAATGCTGTTGTGTCGTGAAGTTATTTGTTCTTCCATTCTACGTTAAGATTTTCCCCCTTGTCATCGGTGTATGCCACTATATCATGATTTTCTTCGTTTTCTAAATTCATCATCAGTTCGCATACTTTGTCCTCAAGGTATGTTTGTATAGCGCGTTTCAGAGGGCGCGCGCCTAATTTGGAGTCGTATCCCTTTTTGGTAATAAAATCGCGTGCGTTATTGTCAACAGTGAGCGCATAACCAAGACCTTCAACGCGTTTTACGAATTTGTCTATTTCGATGTCCGCAATGGAGCGTATTGCCGCTTCGGTGAGGGGGTCGAACATTATAATCTCGTCTATACGGTTGAGAAACTCGGGGGCAAACGATTTGTTTAATGCTTTTCTTATAATGTCGTCGCTTTTCTTTTTGTCAACCGAGGTCATTGCTTCAAAGCCAATCCCTTGTCCGAACTCGCGTAATTGTTTTGTGCCGCTGTTCGAAGTCATTATAATAACGGTGTTCTTGAAATCTACAGTTCGCCCGTTGCTGTCTGTCAATCTTCCGTCATCCATAACCTGGAGCAGGAGGTTGAATACATCGTTGTTGGCTTTTTCAATCTCGTCGAGCAAGATTATGGAGTAGGGGTGTCTGCGTACACGTTCTGTCAGCTGGCCGCCTTCTTCGTAACCTACATATCCGGGAGGCGCCCCAACCAGGCGGCTTACAGAATATTTCTCCATATATTCGCTCATGTCGATTCTGATTAAGGCATCTTCTGAGCCAAACATGAAGTCGGCTAATTTTTTTGCAAGCAATGTTTTCCCGACGCCGGTCGGACCTAAGAACATGAACGTCCCGATAGGCCTGGTTGGGTCTTTAAGTCCTATCCGGCTGCGCATAATAGCTTTTGTTATTTTTGTGATAGCCGTTTCTTGCGCTATTACCGCATTTGCCAGTGCTTCGTGCATGCCTTTCAGGCGTATGTTCTCAGCTCTTACCATTTTTTGAACAGGAATGCCCGACATGTATGAAACAACTTCTTCTATTTGCGGCAGGTCGATGGTCTCACGATTCTCGTTTAGACTTAATTCCCATTCTTTTCTGCGGGCTTCATATAAAAGAGTCAGGTTCATTTCCTGGTCGCGCAGGTTTGCCGCCTCTTCAAAGTCTTGCTTTGATACGGCTTCGTTCTTTTTTTCTCGTATTTCGTTTATGTGCGCTTCTTGCTCTTCTATATCTTTTGGCACTTTCAGATTTGTGATATGTGCTCTTGAGCCGGCCTCGTCAAGCGCGTCGATAGCCTTGTCTGGCTGGCAGCGGTCGCTAATGTATCGGTCGGTAAGAGAAACGCATGCTTCCAATGCCTTGTCGGTGAAACGCACATTATGAAAATCTTCATAGCGTTCCCTTATGTTGTTGAGTATTTGTAGTGTTTCGTCGTGAGTTGTTGGCTCAACGATTATTTTTTGGAAGCGGCGTTCCAAAGCCCCGTCTTTTTCAATTGACTTGCGGAACTCATCCATCGTTGTTGCGCCAATGCATTGTATTTCGCCTCTTGCCAATGCCGGCTTCAATATGTTTGCGGCGTCCATTGTTCCCGGCGCAGAACCCGCGCCGACAATAGTATGGATTTCGTCAATGAAAAGAATTATGTTAGGATTTTTTTGTAGCTCGTCAAGCAGTCCCCTAATGCGTTCCTCGAATTGCCCGCGGTACTTAGTGCCGGCTACGAGCGAAACCATATCCAGTGCAATGATTCTTTTGTGTAAGAAAGTGCGCGGCACTTTATGCTGGATGATTCTTGTGGCCAGCCCTTCGACTATAGCGCTTTTACCGACTCCTGGTTCGCCGATTAGAACGGGGTTGTTCTTTTTGCGGCGGTTTAGTATTTGTGCCAGATGTTCTATTTCCTTTTCGCGTCCGACGACTGGGTCAAGCTTTCCTTTTCTTGCAGCTGCCGTTAGGTCAAAGCCGAAATTGTCCAATACAGGCGTATCGTTGTTAGGCGCTGCCTGGCTGCTGGAAATTTTTGTGTCGCTTGGTTTGTTTCGTGGCTCGTTTTCTTCGTCTTCTTCGTCCTGGCTAAAGCCGAATCCCGAATGAATGTCTGGCTTCATTGCCAGCATGTCGTGGGCCGCTTCGTATGTAACATCATTGTTCCTAAGTATACTGCATACCATATTGCTGTTGTCTTTAAGAAGCGCCAGCAGCAGGTGCTCTGTGTCAACAAAGTTGCTATGCAGTAGCCTTGCTTCTAATGTGCACAGGCGTAGAATTTTTGCAGAGGAATCGGATAATGTTATTTCGTTGAATATATCCTTGCGGCTGTTACTTGATTCCTGATTCAGTTTTTCTTCTATTTCACGTTTTAAGTCGTCAAGTCTTACGTGAAATTTGTTTAGAATCTCTATTGCCTTGCCTGAATTTTCGCGCAACAACCCGAGGAACAGGTGTCCCGGGTCGATTAAGTTCGACCTTAAACGTTCTGCTTCTTCTTTGCTGTATATGAGTATGTGAGATACTCTTGGTGAAAATTGGTTGTTCATTTTTAGTAGTTCTTTGCTTTTGCAAATGTTTCGAATTAACTCTATCAGTAAACTTGCGTTTTTGTAACGAGAGTCTTTCAGTACGTGCGGTGTGCCCGCAATCATGTTTAATTCAAAGTAAGCAAAGTTTATGCCAAAACGGCAAATAATGCCTCGTTGGATGAAGATTTGATTATAACACTTATATGTCAGGCAGAATAATCGAGGCTTCTTATGTCAGTTGACATCGTAGTTCGCGTATAAAAACCGTTTTATGCTGCGTTTGGGGGTCTTTTCAAATTCCTTGTCTACGATTTTAATACCCGAAATTTGTGAATACATCGGTAAGGTGCCGTTTAAGGTACGCCGGTTCTGCTCCATAACCTGTTTTAGCTGTGCAGGAGTGAGTTTGCGTTCTTTCACACCTTCCTGGTTGGGATACACAAGAGCATAGAACTTGTTCCCTTTTTGAATCATCACGCTTTCTTCAACCAATGGCAGCATGTTCAGTTTTCCTTCTATTTCTTCGGGATAGATGTTTTGGCCCGACGAACCGAGAAGCATGTTTTTGGAGCGTCCTTTAATGTAAATATAACCGAATTCATCGATTACGGCTAAGTCTCCGGTGTGATACCACCCGTCCTTGTCTATTGCAAGTGCTGTTGCTTCAGGGTTTTTGTAGTAACCTAACATTACGTTTATGCCTCTGCAGAGTATTTCGCCCACTACGTGTTGAGGGTCGGGGGAGTCGATTTTTACTTCCATGTGTTTTACTACTCGTCCGCATGAGCCTTTGGGGAGTACGGAGTAGTCGGCATAGCATATCACGGGTGCGCATTCTGTTGCCCCGTAAACTATGGCATAAGGGAAATGTATGCGGTGCAATAATTCTTCTATGTCTTTGTTCAAAGGCGCTCCTCCTATCATTATTTCATAGAATTTCCCGCCGAATGCCTTTTTCATCTTGTTGCAAATGATGTTGCAGATTTTTTCCCTTACGTATGGCAATCTCATTAGCATTCGCATTTGGGGAGTTTGGAGTTGCGGCAGTATGCTGTAGCGGAGCGCCTTTTCAAGAATCAACGGTACGGCGGCAATAAAGTCGGGTTTTATTTTTGCAAACGCATTGAAGATTACAGTGGGGCTGGGGTTTTTCATAAGGAAGAACACGTGTGCCCCTGAAATGAACTCGAACAAGAATTCCAAGGCCATGCCGTACATGTGGGCCATTGGCAGAATGGAAACGAGCTTGCTGCCTTTGTGTACGCACATGTGCAGCGCGCTGCGTGCAAAGTCCATGTTGCTCCATAGGGCGCGGTATGGAATCATAACGCCTTTCGAGTTGCTTGTCGTGCCTGATGTGTAGTTTATCATGGCCAGTTCTTCGGTCTCGTCCCGCCGGTAGCTTACATGTTCCTTGCGGAAGTTTTTCGGAAATTTGTGCCCGAACATTTCGTTGAGTCTTTCTCTTGCAGAGGTTAGTGTTTCCGCACGGCTTACAAGCAATGAATAGTCGGGCAGTCCGAATATGCCTTCAAGGTCGGGCATTTCGTTTGCGTCAATGGTGGGCCATATAAGGTCGCCTACAAAAAGTAGTTTGCTTTCCGAGTGGTTTACGATGTTGTATATCTGTTCCGGTTTGAATTCCTGAAGTATGGGTACTGCCACGGCTCCATAAGTAAGAATTCCCAAATATGCGGCAGCCCATTGTGAACTGTTACGTCCGCAGATTGCGATTTTGTCGCCTTTTTTTACGTGGGCTTCGCTGAACAGGATGTGTAGCTTTTCTATTTTCCGTGCCACGTCTTTGTATTGCAGCGTGGCTCCGTCGTAGTCTGTAAGAGCGTCAAGATCCCAGTATTCCTTTATGGCAGTTTCAATCAGTTCGATGAAGCTCCCTATATTTTTATTTTCCATAATTTGCACAAATTAAGTTCCAGTGTGCAAATGTATGAATATTTTTCTATACCGCAAATATATTTGGCGGTATAATGAGCATACGGTACGATTGGGGTTCCTCTTTTTTTACTTGACGCGGGTGGAAAGGCGGTTTTTATGGTGGATGTCTGTGTTGTGTCTGTATTTTACGCCACGTTTTTGCCCGGGTTTTCAAAGGGTGAAAAATATGTCTGAGATATTTTAAAATAGGTCAGACATATTTTGAAATATGTGCCTTGTATTTTTTTATTTGCTCCCAAGGGGGTATAATGCATTGAAAAATAGTTTTCAATTTTCATTGCGAAAAACACTCGTTTTCGCATCTGTTTTCAGAAAGGTTTTTCAGAATTTTTTTCCTGACAAAATCATCCTCGCCGTAAGCAAAACAATCTTTATGTCGATAAGCAACGAGCGGGTTTGCAGGTAATTAAGGTCCATGTCCAGGCGGCGCAGCATTTTTTCCATCGTATCTGTGTAGCCGTTTTTCAGGGTTGCTTCGGATGTCAGGCCAGGGCGCATGAGATATATGTAACTGTAGTTCGGGTTGTGCTGCATTATCTTGTCGATATAGAACTTACGTTCCGGCCTTGGCCCGACAATGCTCATGTCGCCTGTGAGTACGTTCCAGAACTGCGGCAACTCGTCCAGATGTCGCTCGCGTAGAAATTTGCCGTAGCTTGTCAGCTTTTCATCATTATTTGGAGCAAGGCATGGCCCTTCGCTCTCGGCGTCGGCTTGGAAGGTGCGGAACTTGTATATATAGAACGGTTTGCCGCCGTAACCTATCCTCTCTTGTTTGAAGATGACGCTTCCTTCGTTTTTTTGCTTCAAGCGTATGAATATGACAAGAAATAAAGGAGAAAAAAGTATTAACCCCAAAATTGCGCCTATTATGTCAAATATTCGCTTTATTGTCCACTGAATAACGCCCATGTTGTCGGTTATTTCATGGGCTTTGTCGTTTGTATTGTTATATCTGGTTTGAATGCTCACTTAGTAGGTTCGTTTTTTCCTTATTAGTATTAACACGGATTGCGTTTTTTTATTGTTTTTAACCGTTGCATTTTTTTATTCCGTGCTGTTTCGTCAGTTGTTCGCCGTTGGCTTTGACAGAATATTATTGTTTAATCTTATAACTAATTGTGAATGCGTTGCGTCGGACAATGAAAACTCCAGAGATTCCATACCGTGCAAGATTTCTGAGATTTTTCCGCCCAAAAGTGATTCCGTGAATTCCAAGTTGCTCATGGCAGGGCAATTTACATGCACATAGCACAATTTACCGACTGCCGCATTAAAGTTGCTGTTGCCGTTTGTTAGCGTATCGCTTTTATTATAATCTTTATGCGGTTGTTGAATCTCATTTGTGCACGTCAATATCCCTTTGTCAGAATAGCAAATTTCAATGTATTTGCCCCAAAAATCAAACGATCGGCCTGTGTTCATGCGGCGTGAGTAACCGTCGGAGCTTCGAACGGACGATTTGTCTTGTTTGAATATCTTGCGGACGGCATTGCCGTTGCCAACCGCCGCGTTTATGGTGACATTTGGCTTTCCCGAGGAATCCAGGCCGTTGAGCCTTACCGCAACATCTCCGTTTATGTTTTTTGTTATTTTATCAATGCTGAAATCCATGCTGAGGGCCACCAACAGCATGTTAATGTCTTTATTCGATGACAGTTGCTTGTATAATTCGTTGCCATTCATTCCCATTAAAGCTACAACCGGAGTATTTGCGTTTGCAACAGGTTTAAGTAGACCTTCGTAAGGCTTCAGGAAACCGTCGTCGGTTAATGTTATATTGTCTTGTTTGGATTCCAGTACATTAGACAGGCGTATTTCATTACCTTTCAAAGTTAGGCTCGTTACTATCCGAATATCCGAAAGATCGGCATTCTTTCCCAGCGGCGAAGCAAGCAATTCGCCATACACCGAAGGCAGAACATCTGCATTTGCTGCGATTGCGACATCTTCATCCATGGCTTCTATGCAGGGATATAAGTTGCCGTCGCTCATGCCTTCGTCGCTATTGAACATGGCTGCCATTGTGCGGGTGACGAATGCCCGCTCTGAAGTAGAAACAGGGCCAAGCATAAGCAATGCGTCGTCGTTCCACGCCATTTGCCAACTGCCTTTCCATACAGCCCATTCCAATCCGCCGCCATCTTTTGGCGAGGAAATCTCTGCTGCCTGCATTATTGATTTTTTCAAGACATCGCCGTCGTCCACAGAGAATAAAAAACCGAAATAACGGCCGGGAGAAACAAAAGCGTAGACTGGCTGCGACAAGTCCAGCCCGGGAGCAAAGGGAATAACCTTTTTTACAAATGCCGAAGCCTGCTCGTCGGACAGTTGTGCGTCGTTCTTTAACGCGGAAAGGTTTATCCTTGCTATGGCGGGGGAATCTTTTGGTACTATGTCTTTATATTCTTTACTCGAACAGGAAAACAACGCTGTACAAGTAAAGGTATAAATTAATAAAAGCAGGTGTCTTACGGCGTTTCTCCTTTTTACAGTATGTAAGCTCGGTGCTTTTATGCAAATATCAAAAGCACTCTTTTTTATATCCATAATAAAAACAAAAAAATAAAAAACAAACGGCTTATTTAAGCACATCTACGTATGTACGTCCGTCGTTGCGCAAAGAGTTCTTGAGGTTCATTAGCATTACGGCGTATAAAGCGGCTGTTTCGGTGCGCAAACGATTATTTCCTAAACTTACCGGAACAAAATTCTCTGTCAGAGCCATGTTTAATTCTTCGGTGCTGAAATCTCCTTCGGGGCCGACAAGCACAGTCATGTCTCCTTGCGCTAATATTGAGGGGAAATAATATCTGCAACCTTTTAAAGGAATAGCCTTTTCTTCCTCGTGTTTTTCGTAAGTTGTATTATCATCAAGACAGTGTGCTATGTAACGTGCTCCTGCGATGTTTTTATTCTTGACGAACTGCTCGAACGGGACCATTTCGTTTACTTTCGGAAGATACGCCTTACGGCTCTGCTTGACAGCCGATACAAGTATTCTTTCTATGCGGTCGAGCCTTAACGTCCGCCTTTCGGAAAAACGGCAACTGACGAAAGACAACTCGTCGAAGCCTATTTCTGCGGCTTTTTCTACCAGCCACTCCACGCGCTCCATGTTTTTCGTAGGGGCAACAGCCAAATGTATTCGTCCGCTCCAAGTAGGCAGGCTACGTTCCGATTCATAAATACTATATCGGCAGGAACGCGGGCTTATTTCGACAACCTTTGCTTTATGGAACAAGCCCTTACCGTCTATTAGAACTATTTCGTCGCCGCGGTTTAATCTCAGTACTTTAGCTGCGTGTCGGGCTTCTTCGTCTGGGAGTTCTTCGGTTATTTCTGCGTCGGGCGCGAAAAAATAATGTATTTCTTTCATTTAAGATTCTTTTTGTTCATAAGCGGCTACCGCTGCATTACTCTTGCGTATCGCGCCGCTTCAGCTCGTCGCGTAGAAGCGACGCCAATTCGTAGTTCTCGTTTTCAACGGCTTTGGCGAGTCTGTTTTCTATTATATTGCGCGGCAACAGACTTAGCGGGATTTTTACCTTGTTGCCGTTGTCGTTTATACCTGATACGTCTTCAAACAATTTTCGCCCCATTCGCACCGGAATGTTGCTGCTAAGCGCAATCATCACCCCGTCGGGAACATTTGCGGAAATATTGACGTTTATACCTGTATCGGAGTTGTACATTGCAAGTATAGACCGGAAAATCTCGTCCTTGCCTCTTATAACCGTTACGTTCTTTACTGTCACATCGAATGCGCTGAGGGCATTGATGGTCAACTCGCTCCAAAGAGTAGTGTTTATCATCTGCGATTTTTCCGGAAAAGCGCGCAATGCAATCCGGGCCGCATTATATTCGTCGGTGAAGAACATAAATTCGCGGACATCATTGTTGGGCTGCATACTTACGATACAGCGGCGACGGTCTGATTCAACCTTCCGCACATTCGTAACATGCAATTCCACATAGTCGTAATCTTCTTCCATAAGTATTAGAGTTACACTATTTATACTTTGGAACGGTAAACCCGCTTCCACGTGCCGGCAAAATTCGCAAAATAATAAAAACAAGCCTTCGCTTTTTCTGCCTATTTTGCAAATAAACAACCATTACTTAGCAAAGCTAAGAAAAAAAAGCAATATATGCAACTATAAATCATAATGTAATAGCATAAAAATGACTTTTATGGCAAAATAATTTTATTTTCCAATATAGTCATTTTGTATATCAGTAATTCACGGGTTGCTTAAAATCGTATTTTTTACGACATTTGCAGCAAAAACAAAATAAGACAACATGGCTTTACAACCCGGACTTACGTACACTTCGACACTGACGGTAACCGAGAACCATACGGCAAAGTCTGTCGGCTCAGGAGACTTGGATGTGCTGGCAACACCAATAATGACGGCACTAATGGAAAACGCTGCAATGCTTGCTGTTGCTGAACAATTACAGGAAGGCGATACCACAGTAGGTGGACAAATCGAATCGTCGCACTTGAAGCCATCTCCGATAGGTAGCAATGTGACGGCTACGGCAATACTGACAAAGGTAGAAGGAAGAAAACTGTTTTTCGATATAACGGCAAGGCAAGGTGAGAATATAATAGGTGGCGGTACGCATTTGCGCTACATAGTAAACCGCGAAAAATTCATGCAAAAGTGCAAATAAAAATTATGTCAGACATATTTTAAAATACCTCAGACATATTTTTTGTATGCAACGAGGTAGTGCAGACAAATAAATTGCAAAGTGTAATTGCAACCAAATCCTACGTTGAAGCAAGTATGCTTTACGCTAATAAAGCACCCCGAGATAAGTCGATAAACATACGATAGATATATGTGGTTGATGATATTTACCATACTTCCAATAGCCGGGTTGTCATACGTCGGCTGGCACTTATGGCACCTGCTTCCGCAAAACAATTTGCTGAGGTTGGCAACTGCTGCCGTTATTTTCATATCCGTCGTGGCGTTTGTTCTCAACTTCAGCGGAGTGGCAGGGCGGCTTCCTTTGCGTATGGCGCAAGTGTGTTATGAAACGGGGACTTCGGCGCTTGTGATATTATTGTACACCGTAATACTTTTTCTGCTTATTGATATTGGTGTTCTTTTGCGAATAGTTCCAAAAAGCATTGTAACGAACAACGGCATTACGGCTTTAGTTTTATTCGTTTTGTTGACGGCAGTGTTTGTTTATGGCAACATACATTACAAAAACAAAGAGCGCCGGCAAATTAATCTCATTTCCGGCAAAAAATCAGAAAAGGCAAATGCTTTGAAAATTGTAATGTTGAGCGATTTGCATTTGGGCTACCATAATACGAAATCGGAACTTTCGCGTTGGGTAACGATGATTAATGCCGAAAATCCGGATTTGATATTAATAGCCGGCGATATTATAGACGGCAGCATACGGCCTTTGATTGAAGAAAACATGGCAACGGAGTTTCGTAAGTTGAATGCTCCTGTTTATGCCTGTCCCGGCAATCACGAATATTATTGCGGTATGCGGCATGCGCAAAAGTTTTTCTCTGACGCCGGAATTGTGCTTTTGCGAGACAGCGTGGTTGATTTCAATGAAAGCATAAGTATCATAGGGCGCGACGACCGAAGCTACAGAAGACGCAAAAGCGTGCAGTCGCTTGTGCAAGGTGTGGACAAAAACAGGTATGTCATATTGCTTGACCACCAACCTTATGAGCTTGAAAAAGCAGAGAATGCAGGCGTTGACTTTCAGTTTAGCGGACATACGCACCACGGGCAGGTGTGGCCGCTTTCGTGGATAACCGAAGCGATATACGAAAATGCCTATGGCCCATACAGATTGAAGGATACGCGGTATTACGTAAGCTCCGGCATGGGAATATGGGGAGCAAAGTTCCGTATAGGTACATGTTCGGAATACGTAGTTGCAACTCTTGAACTCGGACAAATGAAACATTAAAAAGTACAAGAGCATAAAGAATTGCGCTTTAAACCTTGTGTGATTTAAAATAAATAAGTACTTTTGCAGCCGATTACCCGAAAACTGCTAAAAGTCTCGTGGTATAACAAAATTGTCAAGTCCTTCAAGGGTTATACAAAGAAATGCCGCATGGAGCATTCACCCCCGGGAAAAACCGTATAATAAAAATATCAAATGTACGCAATCGTAGAGATAAACGGCCAGCAGTTTAAAGTGGAGCAGGGAAATAAAATCTTTGTTCACCACATTAAAGACGCTGAAGAAGGTAAAACCGTTGAATTCGACAAGGTGCTGTTGGTAGACAACAATGGCGCAGTAGAGGTAGGCACTCCCACCGTAAGCGGAGCGAAAGTAGTTTGTGAAGTTCTTCGTCCTTTGGTAAAGGGCGATAAGGTTATCGTTTTCCACATGAAGCGTCGCAAAAGCGAGCGCAAGCGCAACGGTCACCGCGAACAGTTCACCGAGATACAAATAAAAGAAGTAATAGCTTAATCTAAAAAGGAGAATCAATCATGGCACATAAAAAAGGTGTAGGTAGTTCTAAGAACGGACGTGAATCAGCTTCAAAACGATTAGGCGTAAAGATTTGGGGCGGACAATTCTGCAAAGCGGGCAACATCATAGTTCGCCAGCGCGGAACAGTGCATTACCCCGGTAAGAACGTAGGTATCGGCAGTGACGATACATTGTTTGCACTTACCGATGGTATTGTTACCTTCAAACGTGGACGCCGCGACCGTAGTGTCGTATCTGTTCAAACAATAACAGAAAGCGAAGCACAGGCATAAGGCATATAGGAGTGCCTTGCATATAAAGATAAAACCAAAGACTGTTGCCGTTATTTTACGCAATGGTCTTTGGTTTTGTTTTTGCCCGGTGGTGTAGGGGTAATACCAGCTGTGATTGAGATTGTAACGATAGATACAAGGCGGAGCTGAAATACTCTTCTCTATCGTGAAATAAACAGTTGCGGCAACAAGGAACACCTATTGCAATTACCTGTTAAAATGGCGTAAAAAACAAGGTGAAAAAAGTCTGTTCCGGGGCAGAAAAAGTGAAAACTGATTTTCATGCCGTTAACCACTCGTAGGAGCAAATAAAAAATACAAGGCACATAATTCAAAATATGTCTGACATATTTCAAAATATCTCAGACATATTTTTTGCCCCTTGAAAACTCGTTTGAAAAACAAGCCAAAACTAAAGACAATAAACGACACCCGAGTTTTCTTTTTGCCACATAAATTTGCCTGAGGCAGAGATACACTTTTGCGCGCCGCATATACGCTTTGTGCAAGAATGAAACAATAGTTTTATTTTATTTTCACGAGTTATAATAATACGAGTGCATTATACGTTTATAAAATAAGTTATAAAAATAAAACGCCTTATGGTTGTATATACTATTGTGGCCTTTTTGGTAAGTTGTGCTTTTACGGCTATTCTTATGCCGCACGTTATAAAGTTTTGTGAACAGAAAAATTTGTACGACAGGCCTAACGAGCGGAAAATCCACAGACTGGCCGTGCCTCGTTTGGGCGGAATATTGTTCATGCCGGCAATGCTTACGGGTATGATAGCTGCCTTTGTGTTGCTGATTTTTCTGAACCAGAACCCTCCTGTGCTGCAGGCTTCAACGTTTGTGCTTGTTGCGGGCGTGTTTCTAATATATATAATAGGAGTTATAGATGATTTGGTAGGAGTGCGGGCTAAGCGCAAATTCATTGTGCAGATAGTTGCAGCATGTTTCTTCCCTGTTTGCGGCTTATATCTTAATAATTTGTATGGTTTCATGGGAATTTATGAAATACCGCTCTTTATAAGTTATCCGCTAACCGTGTTTTTAGTTCTAACGATAGTCAATTCCATCAATTTAATTGACGGTATCGACGGCCTTGCGTCGGGATTGTGTTTTATGATTCTGTTCGTGTTTGTATTGTTGTTCGTAAACAATAGGCCATCGGCTTATTCTTTTATGGCCAGCGCTTTAATGGGGTCGTTGATAGCGTTCTTCTATTTTAACTTCTTTGGAAAAGTGAAAAAAGGAACGAAGACTTTTATGGGCGATACAGGCAGTTTGATACTCGGTTATGCAATAGCTTACCTTGCCCTGAAGTACGCGATGAATAACCCTTCGATTTTTCCATACCGGCAGGAAGCCCTTCTTTGGCCTTATACAGTATTGATAGTGCCGACATTCGACGTGGCGCGTGTTACGTTGGGTCGACTTGCGCGTCGTGCACCGGTTTTCAAAGCCGACAAGACGCATATACATCACAAGATAATGCAGGCGGGTTTTTCTATGCACCAGGCTCTGTACATAATATTGTCTTTGTTCGTGTTTTATTGCTTGCTCAATACTGTCCTGTTCGATATAAGTCAATCTTATAATCTTTTAGTTGTTGCCGATGTGCTTAGCTATGCCGCTTTTTTTGCTATGCTTCGTGCTGTTGCCAAAGGAACCAAAAACGTCCCGGCTGCAGAGGCTATACACAAAGGAGCTATAGTATCGGAAACGGCTAAGGCAACGGATGTGCATGCTGAGCATCCGGGTAAGACAGTGGGCAGACAGTGAGATTTGCCAGTTGCTTGCGTGCTTTCAAGAGACGAGGGTGTGTATAAAGAAAAAGTAAGTATTTTGCGTTGCGATATTTACTTTTGAAACTTTATATACTGCTTAATTGCAGGCTTTCCCGGTGTTGTTTCGGCTGTTTTTGCTAACTTTGCGCATAAAACAAAAGGAAAGCAATGCAACAGAAAATAATTATTCTTGATTTTGGGTCACAAACAACCCAACTGATAGGGCGCAGAGTGCGTGAACTTGACACTTTCTGCGAAATACTTCCCTATAACAAGTTTCCTGAAGGAGATGATTCCGTAATAGGAGTCATTTTGAGCGGTTCGCCTTATAGCGTGTACGACCCCGAGGCTTTTAAGGTCGATTTGGGCAAATTGTGCGGGCGTTATCCGGTATTGGGCATTTGTTATGGAGCACAATACATAGCATATACTCATGGCGGAAAGGTAGAACCTGCTGCAACGCGCGAGTACGGCCGCGCAAACCTTGCGTCCTACGACTCAAAGAATCCTTTGTTCAAAGGAATATCCGAAAATTCACAAGTGTGGATGAGCCACGGCGACACAATAACGGCTTTGCCCGAAGGATTTACGGCAATAGCTTCAACCGAAAAGGTTAGGTATGCGGCTTTTGCTTCGGAAAGCGAGCGCGTGTGGGGCGTGCAGTTCCACCCCGAAGTATATCACACAGTGCAAGGAACACAGCTTTTGCGCAACTTCGTGGTTGATATTTGCGGCAGCAGGCAGGACTGGAGCGCCGCCTCTTTTGTGGACACTACAGTGGCAGAGCTGAAAGAGCAATTAGGAAATGACAAAGTAATTCTGGGACTCAGCGGCGGCGTTGATTCGTCTGTTGCGGCAGTGCTTTTGAACCGGGCGATTGGTAAGAATCTTACCTGCATTTTTGTAGACCACGGATTGCTTAGGAAAAATGAGTTCGAAGATGTGTTGCGCGAGTACGAATGTCTCGGGCTTAATGTCATAGGCGTTGACGCGAGCGAGAAGTTCTTCAGCGAATTGGCCGGAGTTACCGAACCCGAAAAGAAACGCAAGATTATAGGCAAAGGATTTATCGATGTCTTTGAAGCCGAAGCCAGGAAGATACAAGACGCACGCTGGCTGGCGCAAGGCACAATATATCCCGACCGCATAGAAAGTCTCAACATAACAGGCAAAACGATAAAGAGCCACCATAACGTAGGCGGCCTGCCCGAAAAGATGAATTTGAAATTATGCGAGCCGCTCCGCTGGTTGTTTAAGGACGAGGTGCGCAGGGTCGGACGTCAGTTAGGCATGCCCGACAAACTTATTCTGAGACATCCTTTCCCCGGTCCCGGGCTTGCAGTACGTATCTTAGGCGATATAACACGCGAGAAAGTAAGAATCCTGCAGGACGCTGACGACATATTCATTCGCGGGCTTCATGATTGGAAAGTAACTGACGAGAACGGAAATACCGACGAACTCTACAATCACGTTTGGCAGGCCGGAGTAATTCTCCTGCCTATTCGCAGCGTAGGGGTGATGGGCGATGAGCGCACCTATGAGCAGGCTGTTGCCTTGCGCGCCGTAACAAGCACCGACGCCATGACGGCCGACTGGGCAAGGCTTCCGTATGACTTCCTTGCACAGGTGAGCAACGACATCATTCGCAACGTGCGCGGCGTGAACCGCGTTTGCTATGACGTATCATCAAAACCTCCTTCAACAATCGAGTGGGAATAATGAGTATGATTAATAACCGGTGATTTGCCGGTTATTTTTATAATAATGTGCTATATAAAAAGTGTAACATGAAAACATTCAAAACAGCGTTCCTTTGCTTGCTTTTTCCGGTGCTTGCTTTTGGGAATGTAAAACACGCAGATTTAAGCGGTGTTGCCTGTCAGGAAGATTGCGACGTTTGGACGGCGTATGAAGAATTCAATAATGTGATGTTGGATAAGGATAAATACATCTACAGGACCAATTCGTCGTTCGCCCGTGCCGAGGACAGATGGAACGGAGCCGCGGCAATATGGTGCCAGCCTATTTTCTGGGATATGGCTATGAATGCTTACAAACTGGCTGAGAGAAAGAACGACACAAAACGTTCTGCAGAGTACAAAGCATTGTGCCGCAAAATTTTTGAAGGTAACAAGGCGCAGTATTGTGGCTTTGATTTCGACGACAACAACGAGAACACAGGCTGGTTTATTTACGACGACATTATGTGGTGGACCATCAGCCTGGCGCGTGCTTACGAACTGTTCGGCAACGAAGAATACCTGCAACTGTCGGAGGAGAGTTTCAAACGGGTATGGTTCGGGTCGGAAAAGGTGGGCGATACCGGCTCATACGACGCCGAGAATAGCGGCATGTTCTGGTGCTGGGCACCCATTAAGAACCCGAGGCCCAATAAGTTCGGCGATGGAAAGATGGCTTGCATTAACTTTCCCACTGCGGTTGCCGCGCTCACATTATATAATAATGTACCCGATAACCGGGAGAGCCATGCGGGCAGCAACGACGCTTTTCCTTCAAGGCAGGAATATTTGGAAAAAGGTAAGGAGATATACCAATGGGGCGTGGAAAACCTGTTCGACAAACAGAACGGGCGTGTGGCCGACAGCCGCCACGGCAACAACCCGCCAGACTGGAAGACGCACGTGTACAACCAGGCTACATTTATAGGCGCGTCGGTTTTATTGTACAAGGCAACGGGCGAAAAGCAGTATCTTCAAAATGCAATACTTGCGGCGGACTATACAGTTGGTGAAATGTCGGCCGAACACGGCTTGTTACCTTTTGAAAGCGGGATAGAGCAAGGCATATACACTGCCATATTCGCGCAATACATGGCCATGTTGGTTTACGATTGCAAGCAGGAGCAATATCTGCCGTTCCTGTTGCGCAACATCAAAAGCGGGTGGCAAAACCGCGACGTTTCGCGTAATTTGTGCGGTGGCGAATACCATAAGAAACTGGACGAAGGCGCAGAGGTTGACAGCTATTCCGCCTCCGGCATACCGGCGTTAATGCTGCTGTTCAGCAGGTAGTGCACGGTAACGGCCTTATTTGTCGCAGCCGTTGCAACGTCTGGAAATTTCGTAGTAAAGCCGCTTTGTGGCCGCCGGCCGTTCTTTGCTCAAATACAGGCAATCGCCGCCTTTGGTTTCAATGCGGATGAAAAACTTCTTTGAATGGGTAAACAGTCTGACTGTTTGCCCGTTTTTCGTTTTAAAATGCCCCAGATTCACATTGTCGAGACTGAAACCGTCGGAGCGGTAGGAAATGGCGGGCAGGCTTTCGCATTCTGTGACTTTCGCAACGTCGCTGTATCTTATGGCTGTGCCGTAAATGCCTGCTATCTCCATTCTGTCTTCTCTGAATGTTACATCCAGGTCGGCGTTGCAGATATAAATGATAGGGGCTGCCACCATCATAACGACAGCGACGCAGATTATTATCCCGGCCTTAGTCCGCCTGTAGTGCAATGCCCCGGTTTCCCTTTTAGGACTTGTGGCTGCTACGTATATTGACGCCGCAAGGGCAGGAACTGATATGAAAACAATAAACCATACGTTGCTTCCCAACAGCACAGCCGCTATGCCGCCTGCCATGGTGACGGCCGCAGATAACCGCATGGCTTTGTGGAACTTTTGCAGCCAGGTCTTGTTTTCCTCAATTTCTTTTGGAGTAGTTCCCCACTTGAAACCGCTTATTACGGTAGGGTATTTCGTTGCCAGCAGGCTTGTGCCGTAAAGCGTTAACGCTACTAATGCGGTTATTATGATAAGAACAACTGTTTGCGCCATATATTTTTATAATAATATTTGTGGCAGTCATGCAACCGCCGTTTCGCACCATAAAATTACAGAATATTTATCAATCCGGCTACCGGATTTTATTCAAAACCGGGCGAAAAACGAGCCTTTGCAACTGATTGAAACACAGGCTTTCTTTTTTGGCAAAAAATATGTCCGACATATTTTGAAATTAGTGCCTTGTATTTTTAATTTTCTCCCTTGCTTTTTCAAAAAAGTCCGACCCCGTTTTTCCGGCACAGTAATATTTATTCATCAGTTGGGCTGCATGGCTTAATGCAAAAGTACGTGCTGTGGTTAATAAAACAATCGAAGCCTTCGGATGAACCGAAGGCTTCGATTATGTGTATGTTGAACTGACGTAGTGTTATTGTAGTTTGTCGGTTCTGAACGGGCAAACGGGCAGGTCGTTCGCGCCATACAGGTTCCCGTCGGGATAGTCGGCCCAGTTGTATCGTACAGAGCGCGGTTTGCCGCTCTTGTCGGTTTTTACGATAACTGTGTTGTTGGATTGCAGTTTGGCTGTTCCGCGCGAGAATGTGCCGTCGGCATTTTCAACAATAAAGCCCATGGGAGTGTCGCCGTTTTTAACGCTAACCTTGTTGGAGAAGGCAATTGTGGCTTGTCCGTCTGCAAACGTGCATTTTTTAACCACGGGAGCCTTGTCGACGATGTTTTTCTTGCCGTATGTGTTTTTAAGCGATAGCAGCGCGAGGCGGCGTCCTACTTCCTGTTTGTTCTTTGGGTGTATGTCGGTTGGGTTGCCTATGTCGATTGCCGTTGCCATGCCTGTTTTGGGTAATGCAAGGGCATCGGCCTGTGCCTGGCGCAGTGCTGCCCAGTCGGACTGTGGTTGCAGGAGTTCGGGCTTGAGGTATCCGGCCAGTTGCACGAAGTAGAAAGGCATGTCGTATCCCCACAGTTTGCGCCAGTCGGTAATCATGCGTTTGAAAAGTACGGAATACTGGTCGGCGCGTCCCACGTTGGCACAGCCTTGGTACCAGATAACGCCTTTTATTGGCATTACGTGGCAGGGATGAAGCATTGCGTTGTAGAGCACAGTGGGAACGAATGGCCCGGTGGGGTTTACTGGGCGGTTTGCAAGGTTGTCGACTGCTTTGTAGTTCCAGTTGCCTGACAGGAATACGGAGGTTTCGCCGCATTTGAGCGCTACTTCGGAATTTTCGCCTATTATGCCGCCGAATCCGTGTGTGTCGGTTACTACAACGAGAATAGAGTTTTCTTTCTTAACCAGGCTTGCAGGTATTTTGTATTTGCGAGTCTGCTGGTAGCCTTCGGTGCGGCCCACTTCAACGCCGTTGAAGTAGGTTATGTCGTTGTCGTCCACCAGTCCGAGGTTAAGTTCCAGATCTTTGCCCATTAACTCGTCGGGAACGCGGAATATCTTCTGGCACAAAACAGTGCCGTCGAAATCAGGAAGCACTGTTTCTTCCCACCTTTGAGGCACGCGCATTGTCTTGTCGGATATGGGTGCGAGTATGTTGCTGTTTGCTTCGGCCACGGCGGCGTTGATGTTCCTTTTGGCGTTTTCCTGTGCCGAGTTGTAAATGCTTTCGATTGCCTTGGCTTCGAATTTGTTTCCCTCGAACATGGTAGTGTATTTTTCAAAGCCGCCCACTTCCTTAACTCCGGCGAACGATGTCCACGACTCGGCCGGTGTTCCGCCCCATGAGCAGTCGATTACGCCAATGGGAACGTTGAGCTTCTTGTGCAGCTCGCGTGCGTAGAAATAAGCGAGTGCGGAGAAGTTGTCGACGGTTTCGGGAGCGCAGCGCCGCCATCCGCCCATGTTTACTTTTGTGTCGCCTTCGGGCTTGTAGCTCGTTACGCGGGCTATTTGCAGAAGACGTATGTTAGGATACTTTGCGTTGGCCCTTTCCTGCTCGCAGTTCATTACGTGGCCCCAACCCATGATAGGCATTTCCATGTTTGACTGTCCCGAGCACATCCATACCTCGCCTGAAAGGATGTCGTTGAGAACGGTGACATCGCCGTCGTCGAATGTTATTTTATACGGGCCTCCGGCCTTTGGCGTGCTGACTTGGACGGTGAACTTGCCGTTTGCGTCGGCTGTAGCCTGGTATGTTTTGTTGTTCCACGAGGTAGTTACCTTTACTGCTGTGCCTGCTTTGGTGGTGCCTGGGATTGTGAGTACGCTTTTTTGTTGTACCACCATGCTGTCTGTAATAAATTGCGGCAACACTACTTTTGCTTCCGCAATTACGCTTGCCGATAAGAATGCAATGGCAAGAATGCTCTTTTTCATATAATGTGTTTTTTCAGTTGTTTGATTGTTTATATTTCTTTTTATTGCCGTATTTGTCCGGCATTTTGCAAATATACGATTATGTTAGGATAAAGTAAAGCGCGAGCGGCTTAAATTGTTGTGAATTGTAAAAAAGAATGCTTTAAAGTTATAAAATACATGCGCTCTTGCTTGTACGGAGACATAAGTTTCATGAAAATCCGGAACAAAACAAAAAAGCGTGTCCGGCATATTACAAAATACGCCAGACACGTTTCCTTATATCCGCTAAATAAATCTATTTATCTAATTTCAAAAATGCTGGTGCAGGGAAATGCATTCCGCATAAAAGCAGGCCATCCTTTTTTGCATAACTCAAAATCCGTTTGCGTGACGCAATGGCAGCGTCTTTATCCATGTCGTATGTGGGACAGACGTCGGGGCGTACAAGCTGTAGAGCTACTCCATGCATAATATCGCCGGCTATAAGCGCCTTTCCCGCCAGAAATGCCGTATGCCCGGGAGTGTGCCCTGCAGCGTCCATTGCTATTATATTTCCCGGCAGTGTGTCGCCAAATTCAAAAAGGTGCAAACGTTCTTTGTATGCCTTCATTGTTTTTACGGCCTGTCTGTTCTTTTCGGGAGGCATGTTCATCCATGCTTCGTATTCTTTTTTTGAGGCATAAACTTCGGCATTGGGAAATACGACCTTGTCCCCGTCCAACATTCCGCCTATGTGGTCGCCGTGGAAGTGCGTAAGGTATAAATATTTGATGTCTTCCGGTTTTATCCCCAACGATTCAAGCAGCGGTAGCAAACGGCTTCCAACTTTGCCTAACCCGGTATCGAAAAGAATTTGTTTGCCTTCTCGTTCTACGAGAAAGGCGCTCATTGAAGAAGGAATGCCGTCGGCCACTCCTAAGCTGTCCAACAGGCTTTGCGGTACTCCTGGAAAAATAGCCGCTCTTTGCTTGCTGCCGTTGTCTTGCAGCCACGTAACTTTCGTGTCTCCAACTTTGATTGTTTTCACTTCTTCAGGCGGAAGAAATGTCTTTGCGTAAAGTCCTTGCATGTTTGCTGTTAATAATAGGATTGCAGTTGCTGTTTGAATAATGTGTCTCATGTCTTGAAAGATGGCTTTACTTATTCGCACAAATATAGTGAAAGGCGAGTGCAAAGACAAACGAAAACGAATGTTTTCAAGTTTGGCTATGCCGAGCCGAATCTTATTTTATCAAAATATAGTGAAAGTCGCGCGCAGAGAAAACATAAAAGGTTGTTTTTTGTAGAATATGATATGTACAGGCGTGATTTATTATCTATTATAATGTGTTTAAGCCGTATTACAATAATAATTCGTAAATTTGCAACGTATGTTCATATAGAGTAAAACCGCATTGAATGGGACGGCTGGAAAACACATGGCGATGGATAGGCAGACATAAGTATCTTATTGTTTGCGTCCTTTTCTTTACCAATTTGTTCTTTTTAGACCAGAACAGTCTGATACAACGTTATGAACATCGTAAAGAAATAGCTACGTTGAAAGCAGAGAAAGAACGTTATGTGCGCATTTATGAACGTGATATGAAGCTATTGCACGATCTAAAAACCGATCCGGGAGCGCTGGAGAAAATAGCCAGAGAAAGATATTTTATGAAACGCCCGGATGAAGACGTGTTTGTTTTTGAGTACGAGGGGAACGATTACGTGGGAAATGAGGCAGCTAAATAAGTTTCAAATCTTTATTTATGATTTTGGGGCAATCGTAATGCTATTGGCTTTGGCAGCCTATGGCACAGCGATAAAGGAGTATGTACCTTACATATTTGGTGCTGGGGCGGCTTGCTTTTCGTCAATGCAGCTTAGTGCACGGTATGAAGGTGATAATTTTACTATACGCAGATTACGCCGGCAGCAGATTCTTGGCGCATTATTATTGTTGATTACAACGGTGCCTATGTGGATGTCTGTAAACCACGTTTGGCCGTTAGGGCATAATGAATGGTTGCTTTTCCTGGCTGTAGGTGCGTGGATAGAATTATATACGGCTTTTAGAATACCGGCCGAATTAAAAAAAGAAGGAAATAATGGAAGCAAATAACAACGCGTTGGTAATATTTAGCGGCGGACAAGATTCTACAACTTGTTTGTTCTGGGCTATAAGAAATTTCGACAAAGTTTGGGCGTTGACGTTTTCATACGGCCAGAAACATGTGAGCGAGGTTGAAGCTGCAGAGCGTATAGCCCGTGAAGCAGGTGTTGCTTGGGAGCACATGGATGTGCCTATGATAGGAACATTGGCAAAAAATTCGCTTACCAACGGAGATATTATTATGGATGAGACAAAACCCGAGAACAGTGTGCCAAATACGTTTGTTCCCGGGCGTAATTTGTTCTTTATTAGTATAGCGGCCGTTTATGCCCGCGAGCGTAATATTCGGAATATAGTTACAGGAGTGGGGCAGACTGATTTTAGCGGCTATCCGGATTGCCGGGATACATTCATAAGAAGTCTCAACGTGTCTATAAATTTGGCTATGGACGAGCAGTTCGTTATACATACGCCGCTTATGTGGAAGGACAAAGCCGAAACGTGGGCAATGGCAGACCAGCTCGGCGTTCTTGATATAGTGCGTGATGAGACTGTTACATGTTACAACGGCGTGAAAGGTGACGGTTGCGGGCATTGTCCGGCGTGCGAGTTGCGCAGAAAAGGATTAGAGGAATATTTAAACAATAAAGAGAAGTATGGACGAACGGAAAGATGAAGGATTGAAAGCTCTCGGAAAGGTTACTGATTACAAAACGGATTATGACCCTTCTGTGCTCGAAACATTCATAAATAAACATCCAGAGAACGATTATTGGGTACGTTTCAACTGTCCGGAATTTACAAGTCTATGTCCTATAACAGGCCAGCCCGATTTTGCGGAAATACGTATCGAATATATTCCGGATGTAAAAATGGTAGAGAGCAAAAGTCTTAAACTTTATCTGTTCAGTTTTCGTAATCACGGCGATTTTCACGAAGATTGCGTAAATAAGATAATGAAAGACTTGATACATCTGATGAATCCGAAATATATTGAAGTATCAGGCTTCTTTACTCCACGTGGAGGAATTAGCATATATCCTTACGCCAATTACGGACGTTCCGGAACAAAATACGAGGAATTGGCGGAATATCGCATGAAGCATCACGATTTGTAATAACAAACTATTGAAAAGAAAAAATGTTTGAGAATTTAAGCGAACACTTAGAACGGTCATTTAAAATATTAAAAGGCGAAGGCAAAATAACAGACATCAATGTTGCCGAAACCTTGAAAGATGTACGTCGCGCTTTATTGGATGCCGATGTTAACTATAAAGTTGCCAAAAGTTTTACCGACAGAGTAAAGCAAAAGGCTTTGGGTATGAACGTGCTCACAAGCGTTAAACCCGGACAGCTGATGGTTAAGATTGTACACGACGAGTTAGCCGAGCTTATGGGAGGTACGGCAGCTGAACTGGATTTAAAAGGACATCCGGCTGTAGTTTTAATGTCAGGCCTTCAGGGATCGGGTAAGACAACCTTCTCCGCAAAACTTGCTAATTGGCAAAAAACAAAAAAGCACCGAAATCCTTTGTTGGTAGCGTGCGATGTGTACCGTCCTGCGGCAATTGAACAGTTGAAAGTGCTCGGCGAACAAATTGGAACGCCCGTATATAGCGAGCCAGAAGAGAAAAATCCTGTGAATATCGCTTTAAATGCCATAAAGCATGCGCGTGCTTATGGAAACGACCTTGTGATTGTCGATACTGCAGGCCGTTTGGCGATTGACGAGGAGATGATGAACGAAATAGCCGCGATAAAGTCAGCAGTTAATCCTGATGAAACATTGTTCGTGGTTGATTCGATGACCGGCCAGGACGCTGTTAATACAGCTAAAGAATTTAACGACCGTCTCGATTTTAACGGAGTAGTGCTTACCAAGTTAGACGGCGATACACGCGGTGGTGCGGCTTTGTCTATTCGCACCGTAGTCGACAAGCCTATAAAATTCGTAGGAACGGGAGAAAAGATGGAAGCCTTGGATGTTTTCCACCCCGAGCGTATGGCCGACAGAATTCTTGGCATGGGCGATATTGTTTCGCTTGTAGAGCGTGCGCAGGAACAATACGACGAGAAAGAGGCACGCCGTTTGCAGAAAAAAATAGCCAAGAACCAGTTCGATTTCAACGACTTTTTGAATCAGATTGCCCAGATTAAGAAGATGGGTAACATAAAAGACCTTGTGTCGATGATTCCCGGCGTGGGCAAAGCGGTTAAAGATTTGGATATTGACGATAATGCCTTTAAGAGCATAGAAGCCATTATATATTCAATGACTCCCAAAGAGCGTTCCAATCCCGACATCATAAATAGCAGCAGGCGTCAGAGAATAGCAAAAGGTTCGGGCACGAACATACAGGAAGTAAACAGAATTCTCAAGCAGTTCGACCAGACACGCAAGATGATGCACCAAATGTCGGGCAACCGCCTGCAGCAATTTATGCGAAAATCCAAAATGCAAAAATAAACAAGTAAAGATATAAAACCTGAATATATGCAACTGATAGACGGAAAAGCAACTGCCGCGGTTATCAAGCAAGAGATAGCCGGGCAGGTGGAACAGATAGTAAACGCAGGCGGCCGTCGCCCTCATCTCGTGGCAGTGCTTGTGGGGCACGACGGAGGAAGCGAAACGTATGTTGCCAATAAAGTAAAAGCGTGCGAAGTCTGCGGATTCAAATCCACACTTGTAAGATATGAAGACGATGTGACTGAAGCTGAACTTTTGGCCAAGATAGCCGAACTGAATGCTGATGACGACGTTGACGGCATGATTGTGCAGCTTCCTTTGCCAAAACATATTTCAGAGCAGAAAATAATCGAAGCCATAGATTATCGAAAGGACGTAGACGGTTTCCACCCTGTAAATGTAGGCCGCCTGGCAGCCGGGCTTCCAACTTTTATTTCCGCAACGCCGCGTGGAATAATGGAACTTTTGCACCGTTACAACATTGAAACGAGCGGAAAGAAATGTGTTATTTTAGGCCGTAGCAATATTGTGGGGAAACCCATGGCACAGCTCATGATGCAGAAGTGTTATGGCGACGCAACCGTTACTGTGTGCCATAGCCATTCTAAAGACCTGAAGGATGAGTGCCGGCGTGCAGATATAATAATAGCCGCCATCGGCCGTCCCGACTTTGTTACTGCCGACATGGTAAAGCCCGGGGCAGTAGTGATAGATGTCGGTACAACGCGCGTGCCTGATGCAACGAAGAAGAAAGGATTCCGCTTGAACGGCGATGTCAAGTTTGACGAGGTGGCTCCTTTGTGTTCATACATAACGCCGGTGCCCGGAGGGGTAGGCCCGATGACAATTTGCTCGCTAATGCAGAATACACTTCTGGCAGCGCAGCAGAGAAATAAGCAAGGCAAGTAAATTTATCTTGTGACGCTCATGTAGCCGACGGTATAAACTACGCGGATATAAAACAGGTTCCTATGAAAATATTAATCATAGGAACCTTATTTTTTATTGTGACTATTTCCCTGGTTATGCGGGAAGTTGTTCACCGAGGTATTTGTAGGAAAAGTTTTTCCCTTTGGCCGAAGGAAACTGGCTGCGCAAGTCTACGTCCTGTCGGTTGCGCAAATGCTGTACAATACGTTCGTAGCAGTGTATCGCGCTGTTGGCTTTGCAGCGTGCCACGAACAAAGTGTCGCGGTATTGGAATTTCCCCGTGCCTTGTATAGGAATAACACGTTTGAACATAATGGAGCCTTCGTACCAGCCTTTTTTCTCTTCGGCCAGCTCTGCCTGCTTGTCGTTTTTGTGCGGGGTAGCTGCCTCGTTCGTGCTGTCGGTTGCAGTGGCGTTCTTTTTGTTGTTAGCCTTGAATTCTTCCATTGTGTTGGCCGTGGTTTTTATTACTATGAAATATACACGTGGCCTGATTTTATAACGTTTAGGATATGACACCGAACTCTCTGCAAACTGACGGAGGTCGTTTATCATGTTTTCGTCTACCCTGAAATCTGAAAGTGATGTTAGAAAATTCACAGCTTCATCCACACTGTGAACAAGTGTCTCTTCGCTAAAATAGCGTAAGTATAAATTCATGTGAGGTTAGAATTTTAATAGTAGTTTGGCGCTGTTACAAAAAACTAGTTGTAAACGATAAAAAAATTGAGCGGCAAACGAGACTCGGACTCGCGACCTCAACCTTGGCAAGGTTGCGCTCTACCAACTGAGCTATTGCCGCAATCATAGAAACTGTAAGTGCTTGTACTTGAACGGTGATTTTGCTACAACACAAAAAATGTTCAAATCCTTGTTTCCTTGGTTGTGAAGAGAAGGAGACTCGAACTCCCACGACACAATTGTCACTACCCCCTCAAAGTAGCGCGTCTACCAATTCCGCCATCTCTCCGTAGGTGTTTCACTTTACCAGGTGCCCAGAACAGGACTCGAACCTGCACGTTATCGCTAACACTAGTACCTGAAACTAGCGCGTCTACCATTCCGCCACCTGGGCTCTATGATTTTCAATACATATTTAAAGCGAGCGGCAAACGAGACTCGGACTCGCGACCTCAACCTTGGCAAGGTTGCGCTCTACCAACTGAGCTATTGCCGCATTAGCACGCGCATTTCTCTAAATGCGTTGCAAAAGTAATGCTTTTTCGGATATGGGCAAAATATTACCGCTCTTTTTTGCGAAAATAACGCCTTTTTGTACATCAACGTTTGTAAATACCCGTGTTTAACCCAAAACTGTCATTAGGAAATTAGGTAGTAACGTCAAGTGTGGTTCCTTCGCCAACTTACGCACTTATGCCTGGCAGATAGCTTTACGACCGGCTGAAGGCGTAGCGGGCTACGGCGAAGCTGGGCGGGAAGACAGATGACGGCATAAGCACGCAATTTGGCGAAGCCTAACGACCAATTTGGATTTAACCGTTTTGCTAGCCTGTAATGACGCGATGAAACCATACGTTTGTTAATACAGACAAAATGCAGACAGGCTCCAGGTCGTTTGTTCATGCGGGTTTGGAGGGTGTCAAAAAAAGGTCGGACATATTTTAAAATTCAAGGCACATATTTCAAAATATGTACCTTGAATTTTTTCTTTGCTCAAAGAGGGGTTAAAAAGCGTCCTTTTAGCGTGTGTTAAAAACGGGACGGACTTTGCAGTTATTTGCCTTTCTTGAAAAATCGCACTACCAGCCCCGGGTCGGAAAGGTCGCCTTCGGTGGCTGCTGCGAGGCCGACACTGTTAATCAGTTCGCCGGGCAGGGTTATGCTGTTGCCTTTTGCCGTTACCTTTTTGCTGATGTTCTCGGCCTTGTCGGCAGCAAGGTCTTGTGCGTATATCTCGTAGTCCCCGGCGCGCGAGCTTTCGGGTAGTGTGATTGTCACGGAGGCGAAGCGGCCGAATATTCCGATTGGTGCTTCGGGCTGTGCCACGGCAAAGGTTACGCCTATTTCTTTTGTATAGTATTCGCGGTCTAAGGCGCGGCCTATACTTGCTACGGCGGTTGCCCCGTTGGGGTAGCGCGAGGCGAGGATGAACGGGCGGTCGGTAGATGTGGAGTCGGACACTTCAACGAGCGGCATACAGCGGCTCACGCGGGCAGGTGCGGATTCTTTCACCACGCTTCCCACGGGGCGCGATTTGTTCCATGTCTCGTCTTTGCCGAGCGTCCAATAGTCTTCCAACCTGTTGCCGTCTACGGCATAGCTTTTGCCGTCCACGCCGAACGGTTCGGCTATCCTGTGCCAGCGCACGCCGCGTATCACCTCGTCAATGCGTTGTTTTACGTTGCGCCCCACGGGCGGGAAGGTGATGTCCTGGTTGCCGTCGGGCAGGTTGCCGTTGAAGGGATGGCGCATTACTCCTATTGCGCAGCCCAAGCCGGCGGCGATGTAGGGTTCGTCTTCGCAGTTGATAATTCCTTTTGCACCGCCTGTTGCGCATTGCGGCAGTATGTTGCATACGCGCTGTATTGTTACGGGTTGCGCTGTGATGTTCTCGACGTCGTAGGTGCGGAACACGTCGCTGAAAGCGGTGAACTCATTTTGGAAAGCATGTTCAATCCAAAGTTCGGGAGCGTATTTCTTGCCTAACTCAGTGAGTGTTTTGCGCCATTGCCCGTCCCTTTCGTGCCGGCCCCAGTCCACTTTCCAATAGCTGAATCCGGCAGCGTGGTGCTCTTTCAGCTTTTCTGTCCAATAAGTGTTTTCGTCTATGTCGGCTTTGTTCCCCGGCTTTTGCGCGCACACCCATCCGCCTGCGCCTTTCCATCCGGCTTTCTTTACGCGGTCGGTAAGTTGTTTGAGCCTTTCGGTGGCATTCCCTTTGAACGAGGGGAAGCGCGTGGTGTCGAGTTCCACAGTGCCGAGGTAGGGATTGGAGGGCGTGTTAACGTCCTGCGGAATATCCCACGAATCGTCCATTACGAAGTACAGGTCTTTGCGTATGGTGGGATAACTTACGTTTACCCAGTCTTGGTATTTTCCTTTACCGAACATGTATTCCTCGTTCATGGCTTCGCGCGTCGGGTCGCCGCCGGTGTAACTAACCACGTATCCCTGCAAGTTCCATGTGCAGAAATAATCGGGTGCGGCCGATGGTGTGTCGGGCACGAGGTTGTGCTTGTCTTGTGCCACAGAGGGCGTCAGTTGCATAGCGCAGCACAGCGCTGCAACGGCCATTGCTTTAATATTCATGAAATAAGAGATTTATAGATATAATATTAAACAGTCTTGTTTGATGTGGGTAAGTGCCGGTTATGGTCAGTCCATTCGGTCACGGTAGTCTTCGTAGGTGTATTGTCTGAGTACGTCGACTTTGCCGTCGGTGCGGCGGAACAGTATGGAGGGGTGGTTTATACCGTTGAACATGTTCGTTTTGACGGTAGTGTAGTGTATCATGTCGAGGAACACTATGTCGTCGCCCGTTTTAAGGGGACTTTTGAATTTCCAGTACCCCATGTAGTCGCCACTTAAACAACTGTTTCCGCCCAGACGATAGGTGCAAGAGTCTGTCACGTCATCGCAGTTTTCTAATGTCTCGGCACCAAGAACGGCGGGGTGGTATGGCATTTCAAGACAGTCGGGCATGTGGCAAGTGAAGCTCGTGTTCAGTACGGCCGTTTTTATGCCTTTGTCTTCAACGATGTCGACAACGGTTGCCACAAGCTCGCCGGTCTGCCATGCAAAGGCCGAACCCGGTTCAAGGATAATTTGCAGTTCCGGGTGGCGCGTCTTGAATTCCTTTAGTACCGAAACCAAATGTTTTGTGTCGTAGTCCTTGTGTGTCATGAGGTGCCCGCCGCCGAGGTTGAGCCATTTGAGCGAAGGAAGCCAACGGCCGAACTTGTTCTCGATTTGCAACAAGGTACGTTCGAGTGCATGCGAATCATTCTCGCAATGGCAGTGGCAATGGAATCCTTCTACGCCGGGGGGGAGAGTTTCAGGCATTTTTTCTGCGGCAATGCCGAAGCGCGTGCCCGGTGCACATGGGTTGTATATTTCGGTTGTTATCTCGGAGCGTTCGGGGTTTATGCGAAGTCCTACGGTGATTTTATGATTTGCACTTGAAGCATTCCATTCTTTTATTAATGGATAGAAATTACTGTATTGTGTGAGAGAGTTGAACGTTATGCTTTTTGAGCACTCCATTATTTCGCGGAACGTTTTTGTCTCGTAGGCCGGGGAATATGTGTGCGCCAGGCTGCCGAACTCATCTTTTGCGAGCCGGGCTTCATATGGGGAGCTGGCTGTAGTGAAATGTATGTAACGCCTGAATACAGGGAATGTTTTCCATAAAGCATAGGCTTTGAAAGCAAGGATTATTTCCACACCAGCATTAGCGGAAACACTTTTTATCAGTTCAAGATTGTGCAGCAGACGGTTTTCGTCTAAAATATAATATGGTGTGTCTTGCCCGACTGGGATATCGTAAGTGTTGTTATACATACTGGGATATATGAAAAAAGTTCCACGTCAGTCTTGTTGTTTTGTTTGCCGACTGAGTAGTGGAACTTTGTTTGTTAATACCGTTTGCTATGGATATGATTCAAACGATGAAAAAATTATTTGCAGCACAGTATCACATTATGCCGGCTTCCCTCAAATGAAGTTGCCACTTCCATGCAGAACTGAGCGCGTCCTCGAGGGTGTGTACGGCTTTCCAGCCCAAAACATTGTTGGCTTTGTCTACATTACCCCAAATCTTTTCAATGTCGCCGGCACGACGTCCTACTACTTTGTAGTTCAGTTTGACTCCGGTGCATTTTTCGAAAGTGTCGATGAGCTGCTGTACCGAAACACCTGAGCCGGTACCGATGTTGAATATTTCAACGCTGTCTTCACTTTTCCCGTCTAATATGCGAGCCATGGCGCAAACGTGAGCTTTGGCAAGATCTACAACGTATATGAAGTCGCGAATGCATGTTCCGTCGGGCGTGTTGTAGTCATTTCCGAAAACGCTTAACTGAGGACGAATGCCTATCGCCGTCTGTGTTATATACGGTATAAGGTTTGCGGGCACGCCGTTGGGCAGTTCACCTATTATTGCACTGGGGTGTGCACCAATGGGATTGAAGTAGCGCAGTATAACGGCTTTGATTGGGGAACCGCTTTTTATCGTGTCGGCTATTATTTCTTCATTAATTTGTTTTGTGTTGCCGTAAGGGCTTTCGGCTTTCTTTATGGGAGCTTGTTCTGTAACGGGCAGGTTTTCCGGATCCGGCTGGCCGTAAACGGTGCAAGAAGAAGAGAATATTATTCCTTTTACATCGTATTTTGGCATTAACTCGAGTATGTTTACGAGCGATACAATATTGTTACGATAATAAAGCAACGGCTTTTCTACAGATTCTCCAACTGCTTTGCTTGCTGCAAAATGAATGATTCCGGAGATAGAGGGGTACTTCTTGAATACGCCTTCCAGCGCGTCTTTGTCAAGGCAGTCTACTTTTTCAAAAGCAGGGCGTATGCCTGTTATTTTTTCAATGCCGTCAACGACATCGGCGTTAGAGTTTGAAAGATTGTCTACAATCACAACATCATAACCAGCTTGCTGAAGCTCAACTGTTGTGTGAGAACCGATGAATCCGGTTCCACCGGTAACTAAAACTGTTTGTTTCATGTTATTATTTGAAGTTTAGACGTTTTTTATCATCTTTTGATTATATCTTCAAAGTTTATCGCATTCGCTCAGCCATATATAGACATCTGCGTCGGAAGGCATTCGCCAATCGCCACGCGGGCTAAGAGAACAACTCCCCACTTTAGGTCCGTCGGGCAGGCAACTCCTTTTGAATTGCTGTGAGAAAAAGCGTTGGAAGAATGTCTTTAGCCAATACTTGATGGTCTCGTTATCATAGTAGGGTGCTTTTATGTCCTGGGTATTTGATTTTTCGCAATGCTTGCAATTGCCGTTAAAAGCATTACGTGCCAGGAAATATATTTTTTCAGGTCCGAAACCGTAACGTATTGCATAATATATAAAGAAATCATGCAACTCGTAAGGGCCTATTTTATCTTCCGTTTTTTGGGTTATTTGCCCGTTTTCGTCGGTAGGGATAAGTTCCGGGCTTATTGGAGTATTTATAATGTCTATTAGAGTGCCTCGCTCAATGGCATTGGATGTGTTTCCTGCAATCCATTTTATTAAATGCCTTATAAGGGTTTTGGGTATTGAGCTATTTACCCCGTACATGCTCATGTGGTCGCCATTGTATGTAGCCCAGCCCAAGGCAAGCTCGCTCAAGTCTCCCGTACCGATTACGAGTCCGTTTGTTTGGTTCGCAACATCCATAAGTACTTGAGTCCGTTCTCTTGCCTGACTATTTTCATACGTTGTATCGTGTATGTCAGGATTATGCCCTATGTCGCTGAAATGTTGCAGGCATGCTTGCTTTATGGGGATTTCTCTTATAGTTACGCCCAACTCGGTCATTAACGAAAGCGCGTTTGAATGGGTCCCCTTACTTGTCCCGAATCCGGGCATGGTTACGCCTATTATGTTTTTGTGGCTTATACCTAATGCGTCAAAAGTTTTGGCGCATATTAGCAATGCAAGCGTCGAATCCAAACCTCCACTTACTCCTATTACAACGGTTTTTGCTTTCGTGTGAAGGATTCTTTTTGCCAATCCTTCTGTTTGTATGTTTATAATTTCATTGCAACGCTCGTCCAAATCGTCAACCGGCACAAATGGATGGGGAGAGATTCTTCTTGTTAGCGTAAAATCTGTTTTATCGTTTAGGGCTTTATCTATGTATGTTGTTTTGAAATTTTCGTTTCCAATTTCAATGGCGGCACAATTGCAGAACGTAGTGTTTACTCGGCGTTCATGGCGCAATAGCTCAATGTCGATTTCACTTGTAATAAGTTGCTCCCGCATGCAAAAGCGCTCACTGCTTGCTATTATCCTGCCGTTTTCGCATATTATAGCGTTGCCTGCAAAAACTACATCTTGCGTGCTTTCTCCAAATCCGCAACTTGAAAAAACATATCCTGACAAAGTTCTTGCACTTTGTTCGCGAAGCATGGATTTCAGGTAACTGTTTTTTCCTACACCTTCGTTGTCTGCGCTCAGGTTAAATATTATTTCTGCTCCTGCCAAACATAGTTTGGAACTTCTTGGAACAGGTGCCCACAAGTCCTCGCATATTTCAATTCCGAATGTAGCTTCTTGTGTCTTAAAAATAAGACCGGAACTTACCGGAACTTCTTTTCCGAGTATTTTTATCTCCTGTTCTTTTATATTGCTTGCAGAGGCGAACCAGCGTTGTTCATAAAATTCTTTGTAATTTGGAAGGTATGTTTTGGGGACAACACCTATTATGTCTCCTCTGTGCAGCACGACCGCACAATTCGCAAGAAAATTGCCTATAACTAACGGCAAGCCAACTATTTCAATGGCATTAAGGTTTTGTGTTGCTTTGCATATTACATCCAATGACTTTTCTGCTTCTTTTATTAGTACACTGCTTTCAAAAAGGTCTTGGCAGGTGTATCCTGTTATGCTTAATTCGGGGAAGCATACAATGTCAGCATTTTCTTCCTCTGCTTGCAGCATAAGGTTTATGATACTTTCCGTATTGTATTTGCAGTTCCCCGGGCGCACTCCTGGAATGGCGCTTGCTACTTTTACAAAACCGTATTTCATTGCGAACTAAAAGGTAGTTATATTAGTAAAGAAAATAATGCCTTTTTACTTTTTCTCTTTACTTGCTTTGTAACGCTTGTTTAATCCTTTAAGGACATCTTGCGTTATGTTCATGGCCTTGTCTGCATATAGAATATTGCTTTCTATTTTGCTAAGTATTATGGAGTATTTATGTGCCTTATTATAGTCTTTTAGGAAATTCTCGATAGAGTCACGCATTTCTTCATTGTATTTCTGACGCTCTTCTTCGAATTCGCGGGTCAGTTTTTCTTGCAATACACGTAAATCCTCATCTTGTTTTTGTAGAGATGCTTGTGCCTCTACAGCTTGTTCTTGCGATGTAAATGCTCCCTGTTGTACTTTTTGCTGGAAATTAGCAGCGGCGTTTTGCAGTGCTTTGCCTTTTGAACTTAATGTGGCTTGTATATTTGCTCCCTTTTTTTCTAATATTTTTGAGTGGTCTACGCAGAACTGATAGCTGCTTAATATGGAGTCAACCTCAACAAACGCTATCTTAGGAATAGCTACACTCTCGCTGTTGCTGTTAGCTGTTGTTCCTGAAGTCTTTTTGGTGTTGTCTGACTTTTGGCAACCCGTAAAAAATGCGCTTCCTACTATAAGTGCTGCTGATAGTAATATACTGTTGGTTGTTTTCATTTCTTCGTCTCTTTTAAATTATTATTGCTTTGTTGTGGTTGTTTTGTTTTGGTATTTGTTTAATTTTGTCTGTGCAAAGATAATCAATTACACTGATTAAGACGGATAAACAGAAAAAACTTGATAAAATGGAAAATTTAAATTTGGAGCCTCGCAAAGTATTCGACTGCTTTGCTCTCGTAAATAAGGTTCCACGTCCTTCCAAAAAGGAGGAAAAAATGATAGCGTTCCTTAAAGAATACGGCGAAAGTCTCGGGCTTGAGACCAATGTTGATGAGGTTGGAAATGTAATAATAAAAAAGCCTGCTTCGAAGGGTTATGAAAGTTGTGCCACAACAATTATACAAAGCCACATGGATATGGTTTGTGAAAAGAACGCCGATGTGGATTTTGATTTTATGAATGACGCAATTCAAACAGAAATAGACGGTGAATGGATGCGCGCAAAAGGTACGACCTTAGGGGCAGATGACGGTATCGGCGTGGCAATGGAATTGGCCTTGCTTGCTGATGATACAATTGAACACGGACCTATAGAATGTGTCTTTACGCGCGATGAAGAAACTGGTCTTACCGGTGCGCAAGGTATGAAACCTGGTTTTATGAGCGGTAAGTATCTTCTCAATTTGGATAGCGAGGACGAAGGACAGATATTTGTCAGTTGCGCGGGTGGTGCACGAACAGAAGTGACTTTCAATTTTAATTGCGAACAGGCACCTGAAAATTATTTCTTCTTTAAGGTCGGGGTCAAAGGCCTTACAGGCGGCCACTCGGGGGACGATATTAATAAAAAGCGGGCGAACGCCAATAAGCTGTTGGTGCGTTTCATGTATAATGAGATGAAGAAATACGGTTTGCGTGTTTCTGACATCCAGAGCGGAGGTTTGCATAATGCAATACCTCGCGAAGGCTGGGCTGTTTGTGCAGTGCCAGTGGAGTATAAGGAAAATGTTCGTGTCGATTTGAATGTGTTTGCTTCTGAGGTGGAAGAAGAATATTCACAAACCGAAAAGTCTGTACAGTTCACATTGGAAAGTGTAGAACCTTCAGAAGTAATAGAAAAAAACATAAGCGATAAGATAATCACCGCACTCCAGGCCGTATATAACGGTGTCTTTGCCATGAGCCAGGATTTGGACTGGCTTGTGGAAACTTCGTCTAATCTGGCAAGCATTCATAAGGTTGGAAATAAAGTGCTGATTAATTCTTCTCAAAGGTCGAGCCTTGGCAGTGCACGCAGGAACATGAGTGATACTTTTGCCGCAACTTTCGAACTTGCCGGTGCGGAAGTGAAGATAGGCGAAGGCTATCCGGGCTGGAAGATGAACCCCGACAGCGAAATCCTGAAAATAACGCAAGAGGCTTACAAGCGGTTGTTTAATAAAGACTGTAAGGTTCTTGCCATACATGCCGGTTTGGAATGCGGCCTGTTCAGTGAAAAATACCCCGGGCTTGACATGGTTTCTTTCGGTCCTACGTTGCGCGGAGTGCATTCACCGGACGAGAAGTTGCTTATACCTACTGTAAAGATGGTATGGGACTTGCTTCTTGAGATACTTAAAAATATTCCGAAAGTAAAATAATAGTCTTTACGCCACAGTCTGCCGTAATAACCGGCGTCTGTGGCGTATTTTCCGGATATTCAGAAAATACGTGAAATGAGTTTTGGCTTGAAAGTTTGCCGGCTGGCGGCAGGTCGTATGTATTTGCTATTGCTGACTACGCTGTTGTTCGCGGCGTATGGTGTGTTTGTTTCGTGCGACGATAATGAGGATTTTACGACATCGCCTTCGGCAAAATTGACATTCCCGGCCGATACCCTTCGGTTGGACACCGCGCTTACCGTAGTTAGCTCGCCAACATATTCCTTTACGGTGCATAATCGCACGAGTAAAGGCATACGAATTACGAACGTTGCCCTGGCTAACTCGGAAAGTTCCGGCTTCCGGGTCAATGTAGACGGTACTTTCATCAACGAGGATTATAATTACGCCATAGAAGTGCGCAGTCACGACAGCATTGCGGTGTGGGTGGACATAACGCCCCGTTTTCAAGATAGCGACGACCCTGTACTTGTAACCGACCGACTAATGTTCACACTCGAGAGCGGGGTAGTGCAGCAGGTTGTTCTGCAGGCTGTAACCCAGGATGTAAATGTTATGGAGCATGTGTTGCTGGACAAGGATACATGCCTGTCGTCGCGACGTCCGTATTTTGTTAAAGACACGCTCCGGGTGGCAGAAGGCTCGACTCTTACCATATCGCCGGGTGTGCGGATGTTGTTTGCTCCAAAGGCGGGAATGCTTGTTGAAGGTACGCTTGTGGCCCGTGGTGAGCGCGATTCGCTCATACTGTTTCGCGGCGGTCGTATGGATTATATGTTTGACGGGCAGCCTTACGACCGCATTCCCGGTCAGTGGGGCGGGATAACCTTTGCGTCTTCGAGTTATGACAACGAGATGGAGTATTGCGACGTGCATAGCGGCACGTTTGGCATACGTTGTGACTCGTCGGATGTAACGCGACGCAAGTTGACGGTAGAAAATTCAATAGTAAACAACATGAAGGGTGATTGCCTGACGCTTGTAAACAGTGACATTCTTGTGGGGAATTCGCAGATTACCAATGCTATGGGAAATACAGTTACAGTGCATGGCGGTCGCAATCGCTTTGTGCATTGCACGATAGCCAATTTCTATCCTTTTACGGGCGGACGCGGAAAGGCTTTGTACCTGTTCAATTCTTTGAATGGCACACCTTTGCCCCTTGTTGAAGCTACTTTCGGAAATTGCATACTTTCGGGTTGGAGTGCCGATGAGGTAGGCTTTATGTTCTTGGATGAGCCTTCGCTGCAGAAAAATTATCTTTTTGAGTCGTGTCTGATAACGGCAGAGGCTTCGGATGATACGGAGCATTACAGGAACAACGTGTTCGAATCACCGGATGACGAAGTTTGGGGAAGCGATAATTTCATTTCGTTCGATAACGAAACCCTTATATACGATTTCAGGCTGGATACACTTTCGAGGGCACGCAACATGGCCGATACGGTAATAACAAAAGATTATTATCCCGAGGATTTCTACGGTGTTGTGCGTTTGGTCGACAAGCATTCCGATGCTGGTTGTTATGAATTCGAATAAGTGTAAACTGAAAGTACATTTTTGAAACCAGAATTTAGAACAGTTTTAAATTATCTATTTTAAAGATTTACAGTAGTTTGAAGTTGCAAAAAATACAAGGCACATATTTCAAAATATGTGCCTTGTATTTTAAAATATGTCAGACATATTTTTTATTTACTCTGAACCCGTGTTTCGGACATGTATGCTAAAGCGGGATTTTGCGTATTAAAAATAAAAAACGGGGCAGACAAATAAAGTCAGCTCCGTTTCTCCTTGTTGAGGGTGGATAGTGGGACTCGAACCCACGACATTCAGAACCACAATCTGACGCTCTAACCAACTGAACTATATCCACCATGTTCATGCCCCATAGGGAAAGCATGGCTTTCAAAAGCGTTGCAAAAGTAAAGAATTCTTTTAATACAGCAAAATTAGAAACTCTAATTTTTAGAAACATCGTAAAAAAGTCTTGTTTTACGACGTGTTTTATTGCTCTGTTTTGCCGAAAGCGAGTGTACAACGCCATTTGCTAAAGTAGATATATTAATATGTATATGTATCGGATGATGTCGCCGGTGTTTATTTTATTCGTAATTTTACACATTGATATGAATAAGTTCGATTTGGTTTCAGCATACAAGCCTACCGGCGACCAGCCCCAGGCAATAGAGAAACTTACCCGCGGGGCGCTCGATGGCATGCCCGGGCAGGTTTTGCTTGGCGTTACGGGGTCCGGGAAAACGTTTACCGTCGCAAATGTAATCGCTAACCTTAACAGGCCGACATTGGTGCTTAGTCATAACAAAACGCTTGCGGCGCAGTTGTATGGCGAGTTTAAAAGGTTTTTCCCGAACAACAGCGTGGAGTATTACGTTTCCTATTATGACTACTACCAGCCCGAGGCATATATTCCTTCAACCGACACTTATATTGAGAAAGACCTCGACATAAACGAAGAAATCGACAAGTTGCGGCTGTCGGCATTGTCAGCGTTGCTGTCAGGACGCCGCGATGTGATAGTGGTATCTTCGGTGTCGTGTATATACGGCATGGGAAACCCTTCGGCATTTTACCAGAATGTGGTTAAAGTAAGAAAAGGCGAGACAATAGAAAGGAACACGCTGTTGAAACGCCTTATCGACAACCTGTATGTGCGGAATGATTTTGACCCAAAGGCAGGAGAGTTCCGCGTAAAAGGAGAGACGGTTGACATAATGCTCGCTTACGACGATATTATGTTGCGCATTTCATTTTGGGATGACGAAGTAACCGACATAGAGGAGCGTGACCCGCTTACGGGGCAGCTGGTCGAACGGTTTGATGAATATAAGGTTTATCCTGCGAACTTGTTTGTTACAGACCAGGGAACGGTTGAAAACGCAATCATTGAGATAAAGAAAGACCTGGCAGAGCAGAAAGCCTTTTTTGAGAGAGAAGCAAAATTCGCGGAAGCCAAACGTTTGGAAGAACGGGTGAACTACGACTTGGAAATGATTCGAGAAACCGGCCATTGCAGCGGAATAGAGAATTATTCCCGGTATTTCGACGGGCGAGAGCCTGGTACGCGCCCGTATTGTTTGTTGGATTTCTTTCCCGAAGACTACCTGATGGTGATAGATGAGAGCCACGTGAGTGTTCCGCAGATAAACGCAATGTATGGCGGCGACAGGTCGCGAAAGGTCTCTTTGGTGGAATATGGTTTCAGGCTTCCGGCCGCATTGGATAACCGGCCTTTGAAGTTTGAAGAGTTCCAGAAATTGGCCAAACAGGTAATATATGTAAGTGCAACTCCGGCTGATTATGAACTGCACCAGGCGGAAGGCGTGGTGGTGGAGCAACTAATCCGCCCGACAGGGCTTCTTGACCCGCTAATCTCAGTGCGCCCGGAACAAAACGAAATCGACGACCTCGTTGAGGAAATACGTGTACGTTCGGCGCGCAATGAAAGGTCGCTTGTAACAACACTCACAAAAAGAATGGCCGAGGAACTGACACAGTATCTGCTGAACATAGGAATAAAAACAAACTATATACATAGCGATGTTGATACCCTTGAACGTATCAAGATTATCGAAGACTTGCGGAGCGGAGTTTATGATGTAATAGTAGGCGTAAACCTTTTGCGTGAAGGTTTGGACCTTCCTGAAGTTTCGCTTGTGGCTGTGCTCGATGCCGACAAGGAAGGCTTCCTGCGCTCACACCGCTCATTAATGCAGACGGCAGGGAGAGCGGCAAGAAACGTAAACGGTCTGGTAATAATGTATGCCAATACGATAACCGAAAGCATGCGAAAGGTTATCGACGAAACAAAACGCCACAGGGATATACAAACCAAGTATAACGAAGAACATCACATTACGCCAAAGCAAATACGCAAGGCAACGGGAGCGAACGAACTCGTTACAAGAGCCGACCGCCACGGAGAAAAGGTGGAAATGGTGAAAAGCAGCCTGAGGGTTGCCGAGGATGTAGAGTTGTATAGTACGGAATCTGACATACGTAAGGCAATAGAACTGTCACGTAAGGAAATGGTAGAGGCCGCACATCGTATGGACTTTGAGAATGCCGCATTGCTTAGGGATAAAATAATAGAACTCGAAAAAGTGTTGTCCAAGAAAGCGAAAAACAAAAAGTGATTGCAAGGAGAAATAATGTAATAATGAAAAAGTATATCTCATGTTTGACTATAGCAGGAAGTGATCCTTCGGGCGGAGCAGGAATAGAGGCGGATTTAAAGACTTTTGCTGCGTTGGGAACCTATGGAATGGCGGTGATTACGGCCGTAACGGCCCAGAATACGGTGAGCGTGCGTAGTTCGTTCGCATTGCCGGAGGATGTTGTAGCCGCACAAGCAGAAGCCGTTTTCGAAGATATTCATCCTCGTTTCGTTAAAATAGGAATGATAGCGAATGCAGGCATTATAAAAGCAGTAGCGCGTATGTTGCAAAAATATTCTCCCGAATTTGTAGTTCTCGATCCTGTAATGGTTTCGACGAGCGGCAGCAAACTTATGGCCGATGACGCGATAGATTCTCTGAGGTCGGAACTGTTGCCTTTGGCATCTGTTGTAACGCCAAACCTGCCGGAATTTTCAGTGCTTTCGGGCTTTGGATTGCCTGCTACAGTGGACGAGGTTAAGGCCGGAGGGAAAAAGTTTTTCGACAAGTACCACGTACCGTTGCTGATTAAAGGTGGACATTTTGAAGATTTTCCTTATTCAACCGATGTGCTTGTCACTTCCGATGAAGTACGCGCATATTCAATGTCGCGTATCAGAACAGAAAATACTCATGGCACTGGATGTACATTGTCATCGGCGATAACGGCTTATTATGCCTGCGGGCACAAACTCGCCGAGGCGGTTGGATTGGCTAAGTCTTATTTGTTCGAGGCTTTGAAGGCCGGTGCTGACGTTAAGTTGGGCGCAGGGCATGGGCCTGTTAATCATTTTTTCAAACCCGAAAAACAACGTTTCGAATAAAAAAGCTACCTTTGCACGCAGTATTGACTTATTTTGTAAATATTTAGAGATATGAAAGCTTATGTTTTTCCTGGCCAGGGCGCACAGTTCGTAGGAATGGGTAAAGAACTCTATGAAAACAATGCGCAGGCAAAGTCTTTGTTTGATGAAGCAGATTCTATTCTTGGTTACAAGATTACAGACATAATGTTTAACGGCACAGACGAAGATCTCCGCCAGACTAAAGTAACTCAACCTGCAGTGTTCCTGCACTCGGTTATAAGTGCGTTATGCGGTTCTGAAAATTTTGAGCCTGATATGGTTGGCGGACACTCTTTGGGTGAATTCTCAGCTTTGGTAGCTGCCAAGGCGTTGAGTTTTGCCGACGGCTTGCGTTTGGTATATGCCCGTGCAATGGCAATGCAGGCTGCATGCGAAAAGGTAGAATCTACAATGGCCGCAGTAATAGGTCTTACCGACCAGCAGGTTGAAGATATATGCCGCGAAGTCTCAGTTGACGGTAAAGTCGTAGTTCCTGCCAATTATAACTGCCCCGGACAACTGGTAATAAGCGGCGACGTAGAGGCTGTTAACGCAGCTTGCGAGAAGCTCAAGGCTGTAGGCGCAAAACGCGCTTTGGTTTTGAAAGTAGGCGGAGCTTTCCATTCACCGCTTATGGAGCCGGCACGCGCTGAATTGGCTGCAGCAATCGACAAGACCGAGTTTGCAACGCCTGTGTGCCCTGTTTATCAAAATGTAGACGGTAAAGCATATACAGCACCCGAGGAAATAAAGAAGAACCTTATTGCTCAGCTGACATCTCCCGTTCGTTGGACAGAAGAAGTGAACAATATGGTTGCTGCCGGTGCTACGGAATTCATAGAGTGCGGTCCCGGAAAAGTACTTCAAGGCATGATAGGACGTATATGCAAGGGTAATGACACTGTAACCGCGCGCAGTGTAGAGTAAGGCTATAATACAATAATTATATGAACTGTTCTTTAAATGTGTTTGGAGAACAGTTCTTTTTATTTACAAACAGCAGCACTATGAACAAGAAAATTATCATATATCAGGTTCTACCGCGCTTGTATGGCAATAAAGTCGCGAATCCCGTGCCTTATGGCAGTATTGAACGCAACGGCTGTGGCAAGTTTGTTGATTTTACTTCTGCACGGCTCAAGAAAATCCGTGATTTGGGAGTCACTCACGTGTGGTTTACAGGCATATTGGAGCACGCTACGACTACAGATTATACGGCGTATGGAATAAAAAAGGACTGTGAGTCTATTGTAAAGGGCAATGCAGGTTCACCTTACGCAGTAAAGGATTATTACGATGTGGACCCTGACCTGGCGGTAAATGTTCCGCAGCGTATGGAAGAATTCGAAGCCTTGCTGGCCAGGACGCACCGTGCCGGAATGAAGGTCGTGATAGATTTTGTGCCCAATCACGTGGCCCGTACTTATAATAGCGACGCAGCTCCTAAAGGCGTAGAAGATTTTGGTGCGAGCGATGACAAGACGCAATCGTTCAATCCGGATAATAACTTTTATTACATTCCTAACGAGCCGTTCCGTTGCCCGGTTCAGGGCCGAGAGGAGTATGAGGAATTTCCCGCACGTGCGACTGGCAACGATAAGTTCAGCGCCTCTCCCGACGCATGCGACTGGTATGAAACTGTAAAGTTGAATTACGGCGTTGATTACCAGAATGGCGGAAAAACTTATTTCAATCCTGTGCCCGATACGTGGAAAAAAATGTTCGATATTCTCGACTATTGGAGCGCCAAAGGCGTGGACGCTTTCCGCTGTGATATGGCCGAGATGGTGCCTGTGGAATTTTGGCAGTGGGTTATAGTAAAAATCAAAGCCAAGTACCCCTCGGTACTTTTTATAGCCGAAATATACAATCCTTACCGGTACAACGATTATGTCAACATTGGCGGGTTCGATTACCTGTACGACAAAGTTGGCTTGTACAATACAATCCGCGAGGTGGTGTGTGGCCGACGCCCGGCCTCGGATATTACGTATTGCTGGCAAAGTGCGGGAAATTTGCAGAGCAATATGCTCGGATTTATCGAAAACCATGACGAACAGCGTGTCGCTTCGGAATTTTACGCAGGCAATCCGTTGAAAGGCCGCGCACCAATGATAACCACGGCTCTTATGAACGTTAATCCCGTAATGATATATGCCGGACAGGAGTACGGCGAACCCGGAATGGATTGCGAAGGCTTCAGCGGCCGCGACGGCAGGACTACGATATACGATTATTGGAGTCCGGCACTTATGCGCAAGGTTTTGTTTAAACCCGAATCGTTTACTCCGACCGAAGTGTCTTTGCACTATTTTTACGGAAAACTGCTGAATATTGCAAAAAAGGAAAAGGCCGTGTCCGAAGGCCTGTTCTTCGACCTTACTTATTGCAATTTCGACCGTTACGAGGAATATCCTTCCGACAAGGTGTATTCTTTCTTGCGCAAGTCGAAGAAATCGCTGCTCCTTGTAGTAAGCAATTTCGCAGAGCGCGATTTTCGTTTGCAGGTAAACATCCCCGGACATGCTTTCGAGTACATGTCGATAACGCCGGGTGAATACGAATGCCGCGACTTGCTTGGAGAATGCAAGGCTTTCAGGCGCATATTAAGTCCCGATAAGACAATTCAGGTTGACGTGCCTGCGCTTTCAGGCGTGGTACTCGAACTTACCAAAACGAATTGATTTCCGCAACCTGCTAACGGTCTTCTGAATGTTGGCAGGTATTTTTTATACGTCAGCTTCCAACAAACGGTAACAGACAAAAAGAGCACGGATTTCCGGTTCGGAAAACAGCGTATTTTTGCGTGGAAGAATGAAAACTGATTTTCACTCCGTTAAACCCATGTGGGAGCAAATAAAAAATATGTGCCTTGTATTTTAAAATTAGTGGCTCGGATTTTGAAATCCGAGCCACTAATTTTTTGCCCTCTGAAAACCGTGGTATACCAAGGCAGACAAAAACGGAACGTGTGGTTTGAACGTGGTGTGTATGTCGGCGGCATGTAGAATAAAATGCTTTATGCAACTCGATTTGCCGGTGTGTTGCATTGGACAGTATGACGTATTGTCTATTTTGTTCTCTATAGGTTTTTATATGTTGAAAGAGGGCGTGCAAACGTTGCGGCCATGTGGCAAAATACCCTGCAATATCATAACTTAACATGGTTTTGGACTATAATATTAAATACGGATTGAATAAAAGCATTAAATTTGCAACCGGAAAAATTCTTTTTCAATAATGAAAGTGAGAAAATACCTAACTCCCGATTATGTTTTCGAACTGAGTTGGGAAGTTTGCAATAAAGTGGGCGGCATTCACACCGTCCTTGCCTCGCTGGCTCCGACGTTGGGGAAACACTTCGGCGACAAAGTCGTGTATATAGGCCCCGACTTGAATACGCCGGAGTTCCTGGAAGACAAGAGCCTGAAAAAAGACTGGGCCGCTGCGTTGAAGACCGCCGGGATGCGCGTGCGCATAGGGCATTGGGATGTGGTTTCTTCGCCTTTGGCCATAGTGGTGGATGTAAACCAGTGCCTGGATATAAAGAATGAAGTTTATTCCCGCATGTGGGACAAATATAAGGTAGACTCGCTTCATGCTTACGGCGATTACGACGAAGCCTCGATGTGGGCTTATGCGTCGGGGCGGGTAGTGGAGACAATCGTGCAGAAGTGTCTTAAAAAGGACGCCAGTGTAGTTCTCCAGGCACACGAATGGCTGTCGGCAATGGGCCTGTTGCACGTAAAAGGCACATGCCCTTCGGTGGCAACAGTGTTCACCACCCATGCCACAAGCATAGGACGTTCCATTTGCGGCAATGGCAAAAGTCTTTACAAATACCTGCAACAATACGACGGTGACGTGATGGCGCGCGAACTGAACATGCAGTCGAAACACAGTTCGGAAAAAGCAGCCGCATTGTTAGCCGATTGTTTTACTACGGTAAGTTCTATTACCGACAAGGAGTGCCGTGCACTTCTCGGTAAAGGATGTGACGTTATATTGCCCAACGGCTTTGATACCAAACTCGTGCCTGAGGCTAACGCTTATAAAAACATGAGGGCAAAGTCGCGGCGTAAGATATTGAAAGTAATATCGGCCCTTACGGGAAAGCAATTACCCAGCAATACGCTTATAATATCAACGAGCGGGCGGAACGATTATCGCCCAAAAGGCTTCGATGTTTACATGGAAGCATTGAAACGCTTGAATGCAAGCCCCGAACTGAGCGGCGATGTAGTTGCACTTATAGAAGTGCCCTGCTGGATGGAAAGCCCGCGCGAGGATTTGCTTATGAGGCTTTCACTGAATGACGACAGTTGCAGCGAACCGCTCGATAACCCCTATATAACCCATAACCTGCACAATTTCGATTACGACCGCATAGTAAGCACCATACGCAGCCTTGGGCTGGACTACGCTACGCTTAACGGCAAAGTGCACATGCTGCTCGTGCCTACATATTTGAACGGCAGCGACGGCGTTTTCAACGTGGGCTATTATGAACTTCTTACGGCATGCGACTTTACGGTATATCCGTCGTATTATGAACCATGGGGGTACACACCTATGGAAAGTGCCGCTTTCCATATACCAACGGTTACTACCGACCTGGCAGGCTTTGGCTGCTGGGTGAATGAACAGCAGGAAAAGGACTCGGCCGCAGGTAACGGGGTGAGAGTCATTCACCGTGACGACGACAACTATTTTGAAGTTGCAGAAAATATAAAAGACATCATTTTAAACTATAACTCCCTTAGCGTTCAGCAGCGCCAACAGTTGCGCCGTAGCGCGGCTAATATCGTGAAGAATGCCGAATGGGAGAACTTCGTGGAAAATTATTTCAAGGCCTTTGCCTTTGCTATAACAAAAACAAAAGAGAGAAACAGTAAATAAGGCAAATACGGGCCATAACTAAAATTATTACTGATGAAACTGAAATCTAGCAATTCGAACAATCCTGTGTGGAAGAATGTGACAATAAAAATGCGCATTCCTGAAAGTTTGAAAAATGTAGAGAGACTTGCCCACAATCTTTGGTGGACATGGAACAACGAAGCCATCGAATTGTTCAAATCGATGGATCCCGACCTTTACCGCGAATGCGGGAAAAACCCCGTGGCTATGCTCGGCAGAATGAGCTACGGTTCCTTGAACAACCTGGCTGCGAACAAAGAATTCCTCGAACGCGCGAACGATGTTTGTGCTAAATTCGACAAATACATGAAAGTTAAGCCCGATACATCACGTCCGTCGGTTGCATACTTCTGCATGGAGTACGGTCTTTCGAACGTATTGAAGATATATTCGGGCGGCCTGGGTATATTGGCTGGCGATTACATCAAGCAGGCTTCCGACTCGAACGTTGACATGTGTGCTGTCGGTTTCCTGTATCGTTACGGTTATTTCGACCAGAGCCTTGCCATGGACGGCCAGCAGATAGCCAACTATGAAGCCCAGGATTTCGAAAACCTGCCTATTGAGAAAGTGTTCGACAAAGACGGGAAACAGCAGGTTGTAGAAGTGCCGTTCCCGAATTACACTGTTTATGCTTATGTTTGGAAAGTAAATGTTGGTAGAGTTACATTGTATTTGCTCGATACCGACAACGACATGAATTCCGAGTTCGACCGCAATATTACAAAGACGCTTTATGGCGGTGATTGGGAAAACCGTCTGAAGCAGGAGTATCTTTTGGGTATTGGTGGCGTTCTTATGCTTAAGAAACTCGGTATCAAAAAGGATATATACCATTGCAACGAAGGACATGCCGCACTCTGCAACGTTCAGCGCCTTGTTGACTATGTGCAGGAAGGGAAGCTCTCGTTCAATGAGGGCCTTGAACTCGTACGTGCGTCTTCGCTGTACACGGTGCATACTCCTGTTCCTGCAGGGCACGACTATTTCGACGAAGGCTTGTTTGGCAAGTACCTTGGTTCGTATCCTGAAAAACTTGGTATCACATGGGACGAGTTCATTGGCATGGGACGTACAGATCCCGACAATCACGGAGAGAAGTTCTGCATGTCCACTTTCCTTTGCAATACCTGTCAGGAAGTCAATGGTGTCAGCCTGTTGCACGGCAAGGTAAGCCAGAAGATGTTCAACGGAATATGGAAAGGATATTTCCCCGAAGAAAACCACGTGGGATACGTTACAAACGGCGTACATTACCCGTCGTGGGCTGCAAAGGAATGGAAAGCCTTGTACAATAAATATTTCGATAAAAGTTTCCTGGATAACCAGAGCGACGAGAAGATATGGTCGGCAATTTACGATGTGCCCGATGAAAAAATTTGGGATTTGCGTGTTGCGTTGAAAACCAAACTTATAGATTACATAAGGATTCGTTTCCGTCAGAGCTGGCTGAAGAATCAAAGCGACCCGACACGTATAATATCGCTCCTCGAGAAAATTAACCCGAATGCATTGCTTATAGGTTTCTCGCGTCGTTTTGCCACCTACAAGCGCGCACACCTGCTTTTTAACGACCTCGACCGCTTGGCCAAGATAGTGAACAACGAGAATTGTCCCGTGCAATTTATCTTTGCCGGCAAGGCGCACCCCGCCGATGGAGCAGGGCAGGGCCTTATCAAGCAGATATATGAAATATCCAAGCGTCCGGAATTCCTCGGCAAGATTATTTTCCTCGAGAACTATGAGATGGAACTGGCGCGCCGCCTTATTTCGGGAGTTGACATTTGGTTGAATACGCCCACACGCCTTATGGAGGCTTCGGGTACATCGGGCGAGAAAGCCTTGATGAACGGTGTTATAAACTTCTCGGTTCTCGACGGATGGTGGTACGAAGGTTACCGCGAGGGAGCCGGCTGGGCTATCACCGATTACAAGACCTACCAGAACCAGGCTTATCAGGACAGCCTCGATGCTTCGACCATTTACAGTATGCTGGAACATGAGATAATACCTCTATATTATTCGTTCAGCACCGAAGGATATTCAAAGAACTGGGTGGCTGTTATAAAGAACTCCATAGCCAAGATTGCTCCGCATTATACGATGAAACGCCAGTTGGATGACTATTATTCCAAATTCTACAACAAGGAATATGAGCGTTTCCAGATGCTTTCGGCAAACAACAACCAGAAAGCAATCGAAATTGCAGCGTGGAAGGAAACCGTAGCGCAGCGTTGGGATTCAATCAAGGTTGTTTCAACAACAGCGAGCGACAATATCAAGTCGCTGACGCTCGAAAGCGGAAACGATTTCGAGGTAACGCACGTTGTTGACGAGCAAGGACTGGACGACGCAGTAGGAATTGATTTCGTAATAATGGGAACGGGTAAGAACAACGAAGATTACCTGATAAAGAGCATACCTATGCAGATGGTTAAGCGCGAAGGCAACCTGTACACGTTTAATATAAAGACGCATATAGATTTTGCAGGCACGGCCAAGGTAGCGTTCCGTATGTATCCCAAGCATAAATTGCTCCCGCACCGCCAGGATTTCTGCTACGTGCGTTGGTTTTAACGACAGAACGGTATAATTGCAATAAATTCCGTACCATTTACCGGGCGACAGGAAATTTTGGAAATTCCTGCCGCCCGGTTTTTTATCGCCACGACAAATGTCGGAATCCGCGATTCCATGCGGTAAAAAATATGTCCGACATATTTTGAAATAGGTCGGACATATTTTAAAATACAAGGCACATATTTTTTCCGAAGTCCCGAGTGTTCTTTTTTATTTGCTTTGGCGAGTCTCTTATGTGCGTTCTGTAATTTCCAGGAACAGGAAATATAGAATATTTTAACGGGAAAAACAGGACATGTTATTTATTGAATGAATATATTTGTATAGTATTCAAAAGTACATCAGGCTATGGATAATAAAACCCTTGAAATTATGAAAACCCGGCGCAGCGTGCGCGGGTTCATTCCCGGAAAGATGCCGGAAAGCAGTTTGATAGACAAAGTAATTGAGGCGGGAACGTATGCGCCGACCGGACGTGGAAAGCAATCGCCCGTAATTGTAGCGGTAACTAATAAGGAAACGCGCGATTTGCTTTCAAAACTTAATGCAGAAGTATTGGGCGTATCGTCCGACCCGTTCTATGGGGCTCCGGTAGTGCTTGTGGTTTTGGCTGACAAGAGTGTGCCTACTTATATTTACGACGGCTCGCTCGTAATGGGCAATTTGATGAATGCCGCCCATGCCGTAGGATTGGCAAGTTGCTGGATTCATCGTGCAAAAGAGGTATTCGCGTCGGCGCAAGGTAAGGCTCTGTTGAAAGAGTGGGGAATTGAGGGCGATTATGAAGGAATAGGGCATTGCGTTCTCGGTTTTCCCGTATCGGCTGAACAACCTGTTGCCAAGCCGCGCAAGAGCGATTACGTAGTATATGTGAAATAAAAAACGGCGGGATTCAATCCCGCCGTTTTCATACATGCCTAAACGATTTCAGGCATGATATGGTTGTTGAAATATTCATGTAATGCGGCGTTGGCACAAATGAGTTTCTCATTCCAGTGCTTTACACTATTTTGGCCGATAATGTCGGTTATATATTTGACGGCAACGAAGTTAATTCCTTCGTTTTTGCAAACCGAAGCTAAGGCAAAGGCTTCCATGTCGACCACATCGCCGACGAATGCTTCGTCAGCGGTTACAAAATCGTCACCCGAATTTACAATACAACCGCATGTTCTCTTGTCGCAGCCTATAATGGACGGCAAGTTCAAGTGACATTGCGTTTCTATTTCAACCTCGACACCTTCAATTTCGAGAGGCGTCAGGTCACGGTCTACGAAATGTTTGGAAACCAGTATGTCGCCCACCGAATAATCTTTGGTGCCGGCCGTTCCTAAGTTTATAACAATGTCAGGTCGGCCGGCCGATATGGCTTTGGTAAGGCGATATGCAGCATTTGCCTTGCCAACGCCGGTCAGCACGGTTCTTATATTAGGGAAACTGATGTCGAACATTTCTTCTTTTACGGCAAAAGATATAATAACGTCCATGTCTTATATGTTTTTGACAGTTGCAAAAATACAAAAGACCTGTGTCTTATCCTGCAATTATGCGGTTCTATTATGTATTCAATGACTTATTAACATTAAAACTGCTTGAAAACAATTTTTTGCAGCCTCTGTTTTTTGGTAATTATTCGCTATCTTTGCGAAGATATTAATTAAAAACCGCAGGAAACATACCTAAATATATGGCAAAAAAGAACGAAGAAGCAGCCGGGGGCGTTAACGAAAAGCTGAAAGCCCTTCAGGCCGCAATGGCTAAGATAGAAAAAGATTTTGGAAAAGGTACGATAATGAAACTCGGCGACGAGACAACGCAGCCGGTGGATGTAATACCTTCGGGAAGTATACTTTTGGATAACGCGCTCGGTGTGGGCGGATACCCCCGCGGGCGAATAGTGGAAATCTTCGGTCCTGAAAGTTCCGGTAAGACAACAATGGCACTTCACGCAATAGCCGAAGCGCAGAAGCAAGGCGGCATAGCAGCCTTTATAGACGCCGAACATGCTTTCGACAGGTTTTATGCGGCCAAGTTGGGTGTAGATATAGCAAACCTGCTTGTCTCGCAGCCCGATAACGGCGAGCAGGCTCTCGACATAGCCGACCAGCTGATACGTTCAGCGGCGGTAGATATAATAGTTATAGACTCTGTTGCAGCCCTTACGCCGAAAGCCGAAATAGAAGGCGTGATGGGAGAAAGCCGCGTAGGATTGCAGGCACGTTTGATGAGCCAGGCATTGAGAAAACTGACATCAGTAATAAGCAAGACGAAGACAACGTGTATATTCCTGAATCAATTGCGCGAGAAAATCGGCGTTATGTACGGCAACCCGGAAACTACAACCGGTGGAAATGCATTGAAGTTCTATGCCAGCGTGCGCTTGGACATACGTAAAGGCGAGGCGCTGAAAGAAGGAGACAAAGTTTACGGAAACAAAGTAAGGATAAAGGTCGTTAAAAACAAAGTGGCTCCTCCCTTCCGGGTCTGCAAGTTTGATATGATTTTCGGTGAAGGAATCTCGCGCGTCGGTGAGATTATAGACGTTGCAATAGATAACGACATAATAAAGAAAAGCGGCTCTTGGTTCAGTTATGGCGAAACACGCATTGGGCAAGGACGGGACGCTGTTTTGAAAATGTTGAAAGACAACGTTGAATTCCGCAATGAAATAGAACAAAAGGTTGTGGCCTTCCTGAAAGACAACCCAAATGCGGAAGACGATAACTCTTCAAACGAATAATTGCGACGTGTGGCATAATTTATATCTGCCGCAAAGTAATGGAAAAACGGTCGAAAAATGTGTAGAAAACAACTGATAAGGTCCGGAGCTATTTTAAAACGGACTTTATCAGTTTGTTTTTATTTTTGTGCATAATGATTTAAGTATCCTTCCTTTTATAATAAATAAGAACAACCTGCGTTATAAAAACGCCCCGTGTTATACGCGTGTGTAGTAACGTCGTATCATAAAGTTTAAAAGACATTTATAAGTAAGCTGAATAAAACACAATAAAATAAATGAAAAGATTCTATTTGTTGTTGACGATATTGTTTTTCTCCTGCGTTTCTTCGTTCGCACAAAATGCAATGAGCGACCAGCAGATTATAGATTATGTTGTCAGCGAGCAGGCAAAAGGAACATCGCAGTCGGAAATTGTAACTTATCTGATGAAGCGAGGTGTAAAAATAGACCAAATACGTTCGATACAAAGAAAATTAAAGCTCGAAGACGGAGGCGCTTTGAACGCAAAAGACCTTATGTCTAATGGCTTGGACAGTAAGTACGACCGCTCGCGCACCCGTAAACAAAACGGCGAGACACGAAAAGATAATACTTTAAAAAATAGCGCTATGGGGCGCATTAAGCCCGATAGGTCTGAAGAAATGGGCGTGGTTCATACATACGATGAGTTCGACCCGGAATTTATGGAAATGCGCGGTGTTTTGGACGAGATGTATCCCGACAGTATTGAGTTGCTGATACAGGAGCGCATGGAGAAAAGTAAAAAGAAAATATTCGGGCGCGACATTTTCAATAACCGGCTTTTGAGTTTTGAGCCTAATATGAATATAGCTACGCCGTCGAATTACGTTGTCGGTCCGGGCGATGAAGTGAATATTGATATTTGGGGTGCGTCGCAGAATACATTTTCACAAGAAGTTTCTCCCGACGGAACAATAACAATCGAAGGGTATGGGCCTATCCAACTTGGAGGATTAACTGTAGCGAAAGCAAACCAGAGGTTAAAGTCGCTTCTCGGGAGTCGATATAGTTTATCGAATATTCGTTTGACAGTAGGACAAACCCGTACAATATCCGTAAATGTAATGGGAGAGGTTAAAGTACCCGGCACTTATACGCTTTCAGCTTTTGCTTCCGTATTCCATGCCTTATATATGGCAGGAGGTATAAGCGATGTCGGTACACTCCGCAACATAAAGGTTTACCGTAATGGAAAATTGCTAAGCAATGTGGATATATACGATTACATATTGAACGGAAAAATGCAAGGAAATGTCCGTCTGGAAGATGGTGATGTTATTGTAGTAGGTCCTTACGACTGCCTTGTGGATATAACGGGTAAAGTAAAGCGTCCAATGTATTATGAGATGAAAAACGGTGAGAGTTTAGCGTCTTTGTTAAATTACAGTGGCGGTTTTACGGGCGACGCTTACAGGAAATCAATTCGTGTCATACGTAAAATGGGCGGCGAACTGTCTGTACACAATATTTCAGAGTTTGAAATGAGCAATTTCAAAATGGCTGACGCCGATTCGGTAAGTGTAGACAGTACGTTGCAGCGTTTTTCAAACATGGTAGAGATAAAAGGTGCCGTTTTCCGTCCGGGAATGTATAACGTAGGTGGTGAAATAACGACCGTAAAACAACTTGTAGAACATGCCGAAGGACTTACGGAAGACGCGTTCACTGCACATGCCGTTATGCACAGGTTGAAGAGCGACCGCTCTCTGGAAGCACTGAGCGTGGATATAGGTGCGGTAATGGCAGGCACAGTTCCCGACATTCCACTGCGCAACGGAGATGTTCTTTTGGTTCCGAGTTTGGAGCATGTGAAAGAAGCGCAGGACTTGAAGATATATGGAGAGGTGTATTATCCGGGAACATATAAATATGCGTCAAACCTGACGCTCGAAGATTTCATTCTCCAGGCCGGTGGACTTAAGGACGCGGCTTCAACTGTTAAAATAGATGTCGCGCGGCGCCGTATAGACCCCAAGGCCGAGGTAAGTTCCAACGAAATATCGCAGGTATTCACATTTGCCTTGAAAGACGGACTTGTAGTTGACGGCGAGGAGTCTTTCAAGTTAATGCCTTTCGATGAAGTATATGTAAGGAAAAGTCCTGCTTATAATGAACAGCAGAATGTGGAGATAGACGGAGAGGTAATGTTCCGCGGAACGTACACTCTTGCAAGCAAAAGCGAACGGTTGAGCGAAGTCATAAAACAGGCCGGGGGCGTAACCAACATGGCATACGTGCGTGGTGCGCGTTTGGAACGTCAGATAAACGATGATGAGCGTGCCCGGATGGAGAGTGTGTTGAAAATGGCACAGCAGTCGGCTACCGGCGAGGACTCTGTTTCTATTTCTAAAGTACAATTGGGAGAAACATATAATGTCGGAATCGAGTTGGATAAAGCATTGGCTAATCCGGGAAGCGAATATGACATAGTGCTCCGCGAAGGCGACCGTATAGTAGTTCCGCAGTACACGAATACGGTGCGCGTGTCGGGCAACGTTATGTCACCTAATACTGTTCCGTACCATGCAGGCAAAAATGTGAAGTATTATGTTAACCAGGCCGGCGGTTACGGCTTCCGTTCAAAGAAAAGCCATACATACATTATATATATGAACGGCATGGTAGCCAAGGCAGGAAGGTCGGCCAAGCCCGAACCGGGCTGCGAGATTGTAGTTCCGAGCAAGCCGAAGAGTACAGGAAACAGTTTGGCGCAATGGCTTTCTGTGGGAACAGGTCTTGCAAGTATAGCAACCATGATAGCAACTATTGCCAATATCACTACAAAGTAACGCCTGCGGCATGGAACACTGCGACTGGCATAGCCGGCAACATATATAAGCGAATCCCCGAAAGCACATGTGCTTTCGGGGATTCGCTTATCCTTTTATGCCACATGGAAACTTTTCATGAGTAAAAACAGCCGGCGGCCGCACCGCAGTTCATGTCTGCATACTGTCTGTGTTTAACAATCGCGCAAATCCCTTTGTTCATGCGGGTTTGGAGGGGGGGTGAAAAAACAAGGCACATATTTCGAAATAGGTCGGACATATTTTAAAATTCCTCGGACATATTTTTTCTTTTCTCCCGGAGGGGCAAAAGCGGGTGTTCGCAAATTAACGTTTTACCGAGTGCCGATACACTACTTCTGCGTTTGCTTTGTTTTATGGCAATGCAAAGGGTCTCAATCCAAAACGTATAAAACAGACATGGGAATTAATGCTTTATATAACAAAGCCCGGTTTACTCATGGTTCTTAGAGTGGGGCGCTTTTGTATTATGTGAATTTCTGGGATTGCTCCGAAACGGCCACCACTTTTCTACCATTATACCGTCGCGCGTGTAATATCTCCAAGTCCCGACATTATCGCTATAATCTGGTTCCCTGTTCCAATCTTCGAGCATCCAGCCTTCAGCCGCCAATTGTCCGTCCTCATAGTATTGTCGGCAATAAATCAACGAATCGGGTGCAGACGGGTAAATAGTATTGATGCTGTCGGTATTTGCACGGAGACTGTCATATTTCCATACGGGCTTATATGATTGAAAGACTTCCTTGAATAGTTGTTCTTTATTTTCCGTTATTTTTTCTGTATTAGTATCAGTTGCAAAAGCACTTTTGAATAATACCACAAACGCAATCAAGAACACAATTATCAACAGCACGATAGAAACATGCCAACTCCAAAATCTTTTATCTGTTCTATGCCTTTCCATAAAATAAATATCAGAATGGGTATATTAGAGCTTTTGATTTCCACAGTTCAAGCGTCACGCTTGCGGTAAGAGAATGTATATCCTCCCTTTGTGCTATTTCCTTGAGTATGGGAACCGCAACATCCGGAGATGTTTGCAGTAAGCCATAGGCAGCAAACATTCTTACCCCTACATTGTAATCAGATAACAATGCTTCCAATTCATTCACTCGTTCTAATCCCTTGAGGTATTTAATAATTTGGATAATTTGCCTAAAGGCTTCATTACCCTTTTTATAATCGCCATTCTCCGTTGCGGCAACCTGAGTGGCCGCTAAAATCTTAAAAGAGGATAAGGCTTTGTCTATGTTATTAGTATGTTCCATTGCTTAATCTACTTGGACGGCATAAAGATAGTGAAAAAATGACCGACGTGGGATTATTAGCCATGTGTTTCTGTAAATACAGTTCAGACCTTATAGCCGTAGTAGATTTGTGCAGCGTCTCGTGTGCCACTAATTCCGGCACGCCTGTGCAACTTGTACCGGCGTTGAACTATCTGACATAATGTCACGTTTGGCTTTGCTTGCCAATTATCCGATAATATTTGCTTTGCAATATTCGGGTTTGGCACACGTATTGCAAGAAACATATCGGATTCCGTTTTGCGGATGACATAAATAGAATATAAACAATAAAATATATTTAGAAATGGGAAAGATTATAGGTATCGACTTAGGTACAACCAATTCATGTGTTGCAGTGTTTGAAGGCAACGAGCCTGTTGTCATCGCTAACAGCGAGGGCAAACGTACTACGCCGAGCGTTGTGGCATTCACGAAAGACGGCGAACGCAAGATCGGTGACCCGGCAAAACGTCAGGCAATTACCAATCCTACTAAAACTATATATTCCATAAAACGTTTTATGGGCGAGACTTACGACCAGGTTCAAACCGAGATAGCGCGTGTTCCGTATTCTGTTGTACGCGGAGATAACAATACTCCGCGCGTAGATATTGACGGTCGTTTGTATACGCCTCAGGAAATTTCGGCAATGATTCTTCAGAAAATGAAGAAAACGGCTGAAGATTACCTGGGACAGGAAGTAACTGAGGCGGTTATCACAGTGCCTGCATACTTCTCCGATTCGCAGCGCCAGGCAACGAAAGAAGCAGGGCAGATAGCAGGACTGGAGGTTAAACGTATCATCAACGAACCTACGGCTGCGGCTTTGGCTTACGGCCTCGACAAGTCGAACAAGGATATGAAGATTGCTGTGTTTGACTTGGGCGGCGGTACGTTCGATATTTCAATTCTGGAATTTGGCGGCGGCGTGTTCGAGGTGCTTTCTACCAATGGTAATACACACCTTGGCGGTGATGACTTCGACCAGAAGATTATAGACTGGCTTGTACAGGAATTCAAAAACGATGAGGGTGCCGACCTTACTGCCGACCCGATGGCTATGCAACGTATAAAGGAAGCTGCCGAGAAAGCGAAGATAGAACTTTCTTCATCAGCTTCTACGGAGATAAACCTCCCGTACATCATGCCGGTAGACGGAACACCCAAACACCTTGTAAAGACACTTACACGTGCTAAGTTTGAAAGTCTGACGCATGATTTGATACAGAGCTGTCTTACCCCTTGCCAGAATGCAATTCGTGACGCTAAAATCTCCGTGTCTGATATAAACGAAGTAATCCTCGTAGGCGGTTCGAGCCGTATTCCGGCTGTACAGCAAGCAGTTCAGGAATTCTTTGGCAAGACACCTTCGAAAGGTGTAAATCCGGATGAAGTGGTAGCTGTCGGAGCAAGCGTACAGGGCGCAATTCTTAACAAGGAATCAGGTGTAGGTGATATAGTCTTGCTTGATGTAACGCCTCTTTCGCTCGGTATAGAAACGTTAGGCGGCGTAATGACAAAACTTATAGACGCAAACACCACCATACCTTGCAAGAAATCCGAAGTGTTCTCAACAGCTGCTGACAACCAAACAGAGGTAACAATACATGTATTGCAAGGCGAGCGTCCTATGGCAGCGCAAAACAAGAGTATAGGGCAGTTTAACCTTACAGGTATTGCTCCCGCACGTCGTGGAGTGCCTCAGATTGAAGTCTTGTTCGATATTGACGCAAACGGTATATTGAAAGTTTCGGCAAAGGATAAAGCTACCGGAAAAGAACAGGCTATAAGAATAGAAGCTTCCAGCGGATTGAGCAAAGATGAAATAGACCGTATGAAAGCAGAAGCTGAGCAAAATGCCGAAGCCGACAAAAAGGCCAAAGAGAAAATCGACAAATTGAACCAGGCTGACAGTATGATTTTCCAGACAGAAAACCAGCTTAAGGATTTGGGCGATAAGATTCCTGCCGACAAGAAAGCTCCTATCGAAAGCGCACTGCAAAAATTACGCGACGCACACAAAAGTGCCGATTTGGCAGCAATAGATTCTGCAATCTCAGAGCTTAATGCGGCTTGGCAGGCAGCCAGTGCACAGATGTACCAGCAGACAGGTGCAAACCCAGGAGCAGGTGCGGCAGGTGCAGGCCAGCAACAGAGTTCTGCTAACAACAGCCAGAAGAAAGAAGATGATACAATACAGGATGCCGATTTCGAGGAAGTCAAATGATTCCGATAAGTAAATACATACTAAATCGCAAGCAAAAGCGTGCAGCTCAATGAGTTGCACGCTTTTTGCGTTTATAGGATTCATGGTTTCTATGCCTTTTTTACGCCCTTTTTTATCTCTTATTTGCGACATATTTGCGACAAGACAAAAAAGTAGATAATGTGGGACAAAATCCTACTAATCTCAACTAAATACATACTTAAAAGTAGAAAATATGCCAACAATCGGATTTGAAATCAAAAGGAAGTGTAAGGTCTGCGGCAAAGTCTTTGTCGCAAAGACACTTGACAGCCATTATTGTTCGCCTAAATGCAGCAAAGTGGCTTGGAAACGCAAAAAGGATGCAAAGGATAAAAACGCACGGTTAGAAGCCATCGCTCGGCAAATACCCGATATCAGAGAGTATATTTCCGTAAAGGAAGCTGTGGCTATGTTCGGTGTGGAACGTAACACTTTGTACAGACTGATAAAATCAGGGCGTATTCCTGCCGTTAATATCGGCACCCGTCTTATACGCATTAAACGTTCTGACATGGAGAATCGTTTCCTTACCCGTCCGGAGAGCATTGCTGAAAAAGAGAAACCTATTCCCAAACTTTACAGTATGGAGCCGGAGGACTGTTATACCATTACTCAGGTTTGTGAGAAATATCATATCAATGACAGTTCAGTATGGGCGCACGTCAGAAAATACTCCATTCCATCCCGACAAATCGGGAACTATGTATATGTACCCAAACAAGAAATAGATAACCTTTATAAATCAGAGATAGAATGAAGAAAGCATTGCCTAACACAAAAGTGACCGTCAAGCTCAGAAGGTCGAGATACAAGGAAGAGTGGTATCTGATTATCGAATCATACCCGGTGTACAAACGCGGCTCAAACAGAGCAAGCCGAGTGGTAGAGTCAATCAACCGGACTATATCCACACCTATTTGGGATAAGTCATCCATCGCACGAATTCTGCCGGATGGCAGTTTCAACTACAAGCCGAAGAGGGATTTGAACGGAATTATTCAATGCCGTTCCACAATCGACCAGGAGGCTTGTATCTATGCCGATAATGTCCGGAAGTTGCGTCAGCATGAGTACGATAGTGCCATTCTCTATACAGATAGGGAGAATGAACTTGCAGCGCAGAATGAACGTAGTGAACAGGACTTCATCAAATACTTCAACGGCATCATTAGCAAACGCCATCCCAACAGTTCAAATTCGATTATCGTCAATTGGATGCGTGTGGGTGAATTACTGAAAATCTATTCGCAAGGGAATCCCATTCCGTTCAAATCCATCTCCGTAAAATTACTTGAGGACATTAAGATGTTCCTGCTCCGTGCCCCAATGGGAGGCAACAAGAAAGGAACTATCTCACAGAATACGGCATCCACCTATTTCTCCATTGTCAAAGCAGGACTGAAACAGGCTTTTATAGATGAATATCTCACGGTTGACATCAGCGCAAAGGTAAAAGGCATTAGTTCGATTGAAAAGCCTCGTGTTGCTCTTACTATGAATGAGGTACAGATGTTGGTTGACACGCCCTGTAAAGATGATGTTTTGAAACGTGCGTTTCTGTTCTCAATTCTGACCGGCTTACGCCACAGTGACATAAAGCCATTGAAGTGGAAACAGATTCAGCAGACAAGCAAAGGAACGTGGCAGGCCGTGGTTGTGCAGCAAAAGACAAAGAAGCTCGATTGTAAGCCCGTTACTGCACAGGCGTTGCAACTGTGTGGTGAACGCCCGGATGATGATGAACGCTTGGTGTTCGAGGGTCTGACAGATATTTCTTGGATTTCCCATCCGTTGAAAGAATGGATAGAGGCATCAGGCATAAAGAAGCACGTAACTTTTCATTGCGGACGTCATAGTTTCGCCTCGTTGCTCCTTGAAAACGGCGTAGATATTTATACGATAAAGTCTTTAATGGGACATACCAATGTCAAAACGACTCAAATTTATACTCATATTGTGGATGCGGCAAAGGAGAAAGCAGCCAATACATTACATATAGATAACTTGCCAATATAAAGGTCGCAGTGCTAATTTCCACCGTTGAGCATCAGTGACTTATATAAATACTTCCTCTGTTTACCACCCATTTGCCCCTCGTGAAGCACCCTGCTTTTTGAGGGGTTTTCTTTGTTATATCCCCGAAGTCCTATTGTTTTTCTAATTCCGCTCATGTTTTTATTCCATCAGTTACCTTTCATAAGAGCAGGTGCCTTAATGAAACTTAAATCTGCATGTGGTAACAAAGGGGCAGAGTGGTGATTGTCCGGCACCTATTTAGCACCCGTAAGCATCCATATAGTTTTGCGGCATCAAACTTAAAAACGCGAGAATATGAGTTATACCGTAAATTCGTTGGAGGAAATGCCAAATGCATTGTCCTACTTAATTAAGACTGTTGAAGAATTACAGTCCACCGTAAAAGCCTTGCAGCATAAGCAGGCAAGTGATTCACCTAAATGGATGGATATAGATGAGCTTTGTGCCTATCTGCCGTCACATCCGGCCAAGCAAACGGTTTATGGATGGGTATCGGCCAAACAGATACCCGTACATAAGATAAATAAGGCATTGGCTTTTTTACAATCGGAAATAGATGATTGGTTGAAGAGCAAAGTCCACAAGACACAGGACGACCTTATGTTGGAAGCCGAACAATTTGTCAAATCCAAAAAGATTATCAGATAACATGGAAGAGACGGACTATTGTTTTTCATTCTTTCGCAAGCCCATTCAGAACATTGAGCCGTTAAGGGCAATAGGCATTGTGGATGTGTATCGATATGTAGTTGGCCATTATGCCCAGGCACAAACAGAAGCTCTGCGCTCAATGACTTCTCCTGCGGATGTCAAAAAATATAAGGCTTCTCACTTTGACTATTGCACTTTCTCCGGTCTTTTCCGCAAGCGGAATGAAAAGGAACTGATCATGCACTCAGGACTGATGTGCCTGGATTTTGACCATATAGAGAATATGGAGGAAGTGAAGCAGCAGATTCTCAATCATGAATATTTTGATACGGAACTGCTGTTCACCAGCCCTTCAGGAAATGGATTGAAGTGGATTATACCTGTGGATTTGAAAGGATGGGAACATTCACGCTTTTTCAAGGCTGTTGCCAACTGCATCCGTGCTACCGGGTTGCCAAAGGTGGATATGTCGGGGAGCGATGTGGCGCGCGCCTGTTTCCTGCCTTACGACCCACAAGCATATATTAACCCTAAATACAACGATTATGTCAAAGAAAATATTTTCCGCCCAAGATTGGGAGAATGTCCCTTTTGAGAATAGTGTTCCAACATCTCCTAAATTACTTCCGGCTCCAAATTCCATCTCTAATAATAAAGAGGAAGAAATAGAACGTATCATTTGCGAAATAGAACAACGTGCCGTTGACATCGCACCTGAATACAAGGATTGGGTGGAATTGGGCTTTGCCTTGGTTGATGGATTCGGTGAAAACGGAAGAGAATATTATCATCGTATCAGCCGCTTCCATCCAGACTATCAAAGGGAAGAAACAGACAAGCAATATACCCGTTGCCTGCAAGCCAAAGGACAAGGCATAACAATCCGTTCGTTTTTTCATTTGGCTGGTCAGGCAGGTATTCCGCTAAGTTCGGTAGAGGAACAGGATTTATCCATTTTACCAAATATCCAAAATGGTAAAACGGGTAAATGGATAAAATCAGCCGATGAGCTGCCTGCATTCCCGGAATGCGTGTTTGAGCAACTGCCTCCTTTTTTATGTGAAGTTGTCGGTAACTCCATTTCAGAGGACGACCGCGATACCATTCTGATAGGAGCGATAGTATGTCTGTCGGTTTGCTTCCATAATGTCTGTGGTGTGTATGATGAGCGTATTGTTTACCCCAACCTTTACTTGTTTGTTGTGGCTGATGCCGGAATGGGCAAAGGAGCGTTGACTTTATGCCGTGAGTTGGTGGCTCCCATTAACCGTAATCTGCATGAGCTTTCGCAACGGATGGAGCAAGAATACAAGGAAGCTATGAACACTTATATCAAAAGCAAGAAGTCGGACGGTGCAGCTATGCCGACTGAGCCGCCTATGCGTATGCTTATCATCCCGGCCAATAGCAGCGCAAGTTCCTTGTTGAAGATATTGGGCGATAATGACGGTGTCGGGCTGTTGTTCGAATATGAAGGTGACACGTTAAGCCAGACATTGAAGTCGGACTACGGTAACTATTCCGATGTGCTGCGTAAGGCGTTCCACCATGAGCTGGTAAGTCTGAGCCGACGCAAGGACAGAGAGTATTGCGAAGTCAGCAATCCGAGGGTGTCTGTAGCGTTGGCCGGAACACCTGAACAGATAAGGCGGTTGATACCCGATGCGGAGAACGGACTGATGAGCCGATTCTGTTTTTACATCATCCGTTTTAAGCGTGGTATCAGAAATGTGTTTGCCACAAGCGACATTTCCCAATCCAAGAATACCATGTTCCGTATATTGGGCGACCGCTTTTGCCATCTGCATGAAGAGTTCGTGAATCATGGCAGCTATTCATTTTCCCTTCCCTCTGCTTTGCAGGAACAGTTCATCGAATACCTTAACAGGGTGAATGAAGAATGTTGCGACGAAGTGGACAACCGGATGCAGGGCATAGTCAGACGGATGGGACTGATTGCTTACCGCATCATGATGGTGCTGACCGCTGTCCGCCATTTGGAGAACGTGTACAATGTGCAAGCGGATTCTAATGGCATTATCCAATTGGTTTGCCAAGAGTCCGACTATTTCGTTGCCATGAATATTTGCGATACATTGCTCTATCATGCCGTCTTTATTTATCGGAATCTGTCAGGGAATCAGAGCAAACAGACTTCTTCCACTTTACAGGAAACAGGTGTTGCCGCACGGAGGAACACCCTTTATAATATGTTGCCTGAAACCTTCACGAAGAAGGATTACGATGCGGCTGTTTTAGCTTTGGGTGAGAACGGTAGTACGGCTGCCAAGTGGATAGAAGCCTTCATCAGAAGCGGCAAATTGCGTCGGATTGAACAAGGTAAATATCGGAAGATTTTTTGAGTGGCCAGTTTGTGTTTTAGTGTCACTAAAACCTATGCGGCAAGCGGCACAACTGCCCACTCAAAATACTCAAAAAATCAATATCAACAAACAGTATGAATACAGAAAATAAAAAGCCCGGAGGTCGTCCGAAGCTGGCGAGTTACCAGAAGCGCACGAGATGTTTTCGCATCATGTTCAATGAGAGCGACTACATTTATATTCAGTCAAAGGCGGAACAAGCCGGACTGTCTGTCAATGAATTTTGCCATCAGGCGGCGATGGGTTGTGAGATAAGCCAATGTATCAGCCCGGAAATGGCTTCTGCCATCCGTGACTTGTCCGACATAGCCAATAATGTCAATCAGATTGCCCATCAGATGCATATTCATGGATTGGAAGTAGTCAAGCAACATTGTATTACCATCATTACTGAAATCAGCAGAATTATTGCACAGATAAAAAACGATAGTCATGATAGCGAACATTAAAACGAGAGTGGACTTCGGAGGCATCGTGAACTATGCCAATGACCAAAAGAACAAGAAGAAGAGTGCTACGCTGTTGGCACATGAGGGTGTTTGCACTGTCAGTAATAAGACTATTGCGGACTCTTTCCAGATACAGGCATCCATGCGCCCAAAAGTGAAAAGTCCCGTCAAACACGTTTCTTTAGCCTTCTCACCGCAAGATGCGGCTCGTTTCCCCAACGATGAGAAAGGAGATGCGCTCATGGTGGAGATTGCCCGGAAATGGATGGAGCGGATGGGGATTCGCAACACACAATATATCATAGCCCGTCACCATGACACCAAGCATCCCCATTGCCATTTGGTGTTTAATCGGATAGATAATGACGGTAATCTCATTTCCGATAGTAACGAAAGAATACGCAGCACGAAAATATGCCGTGCGCTGACGGAAGAATATGGCCTTTACCTTGCACCGAAGAACAGTAAGGCGAGAAATAAAAACAGGTTGCGGCCTCACCAATTACGGAAACTCAATCTCTGTTCCGCAACTTTGGATGCATTGGCAGAATCCCATTCATGGAAAGACTTTCTGTCTGCATTGAAAGTTCGGAATATAGACATCCGTTTTAACCGAAGTCAAGCGTCAGACAAAGTGCGTGGTATTTCTTTCAGTCAAGATGGTATCAGCTTGGCAGGCTCCACGCTTGACCGTGACTTGAGCTTTAACAGCCTTTGCACGACATTGGGTAGTTTAACGGAGGAACTGCTACTTCAACCTCATCAGGCAATCACTTCCAGTGCTGGTGGGGGAACAAGCAACAGCCTCGGATGGCGTGATGAAAAAGACAAGAACAGCCCAAAGAATGAACCTTTTTATAAACCCCTTAAACGTGGAAGATGATGAAAGAAGATGTTATAGCCGCAAATCTCGCAAATTTGCGTCAAAGTATGAATGAATTGAAGGAAACCGTCAATAAATTGAATGTCGGTTCTCAAAGTCATGAACAGGCTGCACAATCACCCGTTGATGAGCGGACGGTTTACAACAGTGTGGCAAAAAGTTTCTGTAACTGCTGGAACGATGCTTTGTCAATATTGAAGAAATCTGTGAGGAAAGAGCAGCCGGATAAAGTTCCTTTTTCTAAGTGGATACCCAAACTGATAAATTTGCTCAAACAGAAGTTTAGTCTGATTGACTATCTCTATGTTCATGTTTGCGATTACAACACGAATCGCTTGAAGATAGAAGCCAATACGGAGAGAATCCTTGAACGGCAGGATGAGATACTTGCCAGAGTCAATGAACTAAGGTGTCCGCCGACCATCATTCCGCCCAACGTCAACGGTCTGTTCTTGCGTGGTTATCACTTCAAACTTCGTTATGTGATAATTGTTGTCATTACCATTCTTGCATGGACTGTGGCAGCTTCACTTAGCAGCATGAAATATAAGGAGGAAGCATTTGCGTATTATTCGATGTATCGGGCGATAAAGGAGCAGCATCAGTCTTTTGTTGAAAAGTGGGTAATTACGAAAGAAGATGATTAGCATATTATTAGCATATTATTAGCATATTATTAGCATATTATTAGCATATTATTAGCATATTATTAGCATATTATTAGCATATTATTAGCATATTATTAGCATATTATTAGCATATT
>ERZ791923.384-NODE-384-length-68745-cov-9.102912_pt1 | contig 68745 bp, 60 predicted proteins | sample MGYA00510133_ERZ791923 | MGnify/ENA primary metagenome ERZ791923 (study PRJEB30046, sample SAMN00792106) | human gut metagenome | study: EMG produced TPA metagenomics assembly of the A metagenome-wide association study of gut microbiota in type 2... | reverse complement strand
TAAAAAGGAACGCTTCCGCAGAAATATTATGGCAATACAGCTTCTTAAAAAATGTGGATTGTCAGACTATACAAAGAATTCTCAGATTGTGGAAAGACCAGACTGGATGGAAGAATATGAGGTTCTAATTGATCGTGATAATGATTATGTATTGTTGAGGGATCCCAATGAAAATGTAAATCAGGTTTGGACTGCAAGTGGTGAATTTCTTTCGACAGTGCAATTGGAAAATGAAACAGTCGATGATGCTATGGAAGAATATTATTACAACATTTCAAAAGGGGATATCGAGCTTTAAGGCAGATTGCCTTAAGAACGGAAAGGACAAATGATGACAATAAAAGAATTTATGTATAGACATTATGTGATCGGTATGTTTAAAGGTTTGGATGGAAGGTCGTATGAGATTTTAGCACCCGCACCAGACTATCACTTTGACAAGAAGTCAGCTCAAAATGATAAGATCTGGGAATATCGTATTGTTAATCCTGAACACATTCAGGAACCTTGTTTTGGCATATATGACAAAAGGTGCAATGGACATTGGACACATTTAAGGAACTACGAGAGTTTTATAAAAGCAGGTGGAAGGATTCGTGTTTTGAAAAATGGTATAAATAAAAATAAAATGAATTGGAATGATGATGATTTTGAAATCTGTAATAAATCTTTTAATGAGCTGTTTAGTAAATTGAAACCATCACAGACCATTTTTATCGAAGAAGTTGGAGATGTGATAAAAACTTTCGGTATATTGGACATGAAACTTGATGATATATCACTTAAGGCAAACTGCCTTAATTTTGAATAATTATGTGCGAAGGTTATAAAAAAGCTTTCGCACTTTTTTCTAGCATTTTCGACAGATAAAAATGGTAAAATATACTTGTAAACAATTAGATGAAACAAGGAATTATTCCAATTTGGAAGGAGTGGTCATCATGATGATGTATTTTGAATTTAATGAGGATAGATTGAAGAAGCACAATTTAACCAAGGAACAATGTTTTAGCGTGATTGACAAAGTGATGAATCAAAATGGGATTTATGCTAAACAGAGTGGAACTTATATTACTTCTGAAAAATCTGGGTTTGATGCTTTTAGTTTATTAAAATGCAAACTGCCTAAAACAAAGTGGTTTTTGAATGTGATTGAAAAGTGGTTCTGGTTTGATGATGAAAATGATGTTGACTGGAACGATGTCGGAGCCGACTGCATACATTCAATTAATATCTATGGAGTTTAAAATACATGCCTACAACAAAAAAAGCTATATATTTTGATTTGGATTATAACGCTTTGAAACTCTATATTTAATAATATAGAAGATGTTTTAGATGAAATGGATAATAAAAATATAGAAATGGATTTTTAAGGCAATCTGCCTTAATTCTGAATAATTATGTGCGAAGGTTATAAAAAAGCTTTCGCACTTTTTTCTAGCATTTTTTGAAAGGATACATGGTAAAATATATATGAGGAAAATAAAACAAAAGAAAGGTGTGAATGTAGATGAAAGCAATCGATTCGAACAACTCAGCTTATTTGAACTCTGCATGGGGGATGATGAATCAAGTGGAGGTAGTGAAACTTCTGAAGGAAAAAAACAATCTATTATATACCATTTTGAAGGAGAGGAATCCAGAGCAGTTGAGCAATCTGGAATTTCAACTTTATCAGGAAATCAATTCACACTTCACGCAGGTACTGAAGGAACTGGAAACAACGTATCCAGTATCGCAGGAATTGAGCTGGATGGAAAAATTACAGAAGAAGGAACAACTTTTGAGTCAAGCCAGAGAAATAACATGGCAGTGGGTCCAGAATCTGAAAGTACTACAAACCAAGTATTGGAGAGAGTACATTTAAGTGATGAAAGATTATCTACTAAAACAAAGATACAATACAATATTGAAGCTTTAAGAATCGTTCGTCAGCTTCAAAAAGAAAACAGGACAGCTACTTTACCAGAAAAAGAAAAACTAGCACGTTTTTCGGGGTGGGGTGGCTGTCCTCATGTATTTAATGAGAGTGATACGGATTACACTTTGGAAAGAAAGGAAATCAAGGAACTTTTGACAGTGCATGAATATGCAAATGCAAAAGAATCAACATTAACATCCTTTTATACACCACTGAATGTAATCGACAATATTTATCGAATTCTTGAACGAATGGGATTCAATCATGGGAAGATTATAGAAACCAGTATGGGAAATGGTAACTTCTTTGGGCGAATGCCTAATGATATGTATGCAGACTCAACACTGTGCGGTGTAGAACTTGACAGCATGAGTGCAACAATAAGCAGATACCTTTATGATAAGGTAGAGGTGGAAAATAACGGCTTTGAAAGCAATTCCTATCCAAATAATTATTTTGACCTGGCTATTTCAAATGTTCCATTTGGCTTTTTTCAAGTGCATGATATGCAGGAACGTGATCTAAATGAACATCACTGGAACATCCACAACTATTTCTTTGCCAAGGCTTTAAAAAAAGTGCGGGATGGCGGTGTCGTTGCTTTTATTACATCAACTGATACCATGGATGGCAAGAGTGACATTTTATCCTACATCAATGAAAAAGCTGATTTTTTAGGCGCATTGCGTTTACCTTCAAATCTATTCCATGAAAACGGAGCAAATACAGATGTAGCGTGTGATATTGTTTTTCTAAAACGAAACGATGAAAAGGTAGTCGATCGTAATGCATTATTTACGCAAAGACAATATGTAACAGAACACAGACAGATGAACGATTACTTTGTTATGCATCCAGATCATGTGTTTGGTCGTGTTACAGAAGAAAAAGGACAGTTTGATAATTATGTACTGAAAGTTGGAACGGATAAAGATAAATCATTACAGAATTATTTTGATGCTGCCATTAATGATTTCCCTGAAGGAATCTATGAAGAAGAACAAATATCAGAAGAACAGCAAATGTTTATTCCAATGGATGTAAAGCATTCGAAACTGGCAGTCAATGCGTTTTTTGTTGAGAATGACAAACTGTATTTCAAAGAAGCCGACTATTACTATGCTGTAGGCATTACAAATAAACCAGATGAAGATATTGCATCGTTCAAAAGTGAAACAGACCGCCTTAAGGCAATTTGCCTTATTAAATTAACCGATACAGCAAACGAATTGATTCGTATGCAGGTGAATGATGTTGATGAGATTCTTTACCTTGAAAAGCGTACAGAGTTGAATGCTTTATACGATGATTTTGTTAAGGAATATGGACCTATCCACAAAAGAACGAACATCCGTCTTTTAGACAACGATCATCGCCTGGCTATGCTAGATTCACTTGAAAACTATGATGCCAAAACAAAACAAGCAGTAAAATCTCAAATTTTTTCAGAAAGAACGATTCAACCAAAACGTGAAATAAAAGCTGTAGAAAGTTTGGAAGATGCTGTACGTGTATCTTTAGATACGTATGCATCTTTAAATTTGGAATACATGAGTTCACTGCTTTCTGTGACAAAAGAAAGTGTACAGGAGGAACTGCTAGATAAAAAGATTGCTTTTATTCAGCCAGAGTCTGGTAAATTACTCATGGCGGACGAATATTTGAGTGGAGACATCTATGAAAAGATTGAGATTGCAGAAAGATATGGCTTTGACAACAATATCGAAGCATTAAAAAGTGTTTTACCAGAACCTTTGTCGGCTGAGGACATTCATGTACAGTTAGGCGCTCAATGGGTTCCTATTGAATATATCCGTGAATTCAGCAGTCACATTTTTAAGGAGTCTGGGTATGATTATTCACGTATGAGAATCGACTATGATGAATATTCGGCTAAATATTTTACAACACAGCCGAGTCGTTGGAATATTAACAGTGAGGTTAAGCTAAACTGGGGAGTGCAGAAAACAGATAATGTAGAATACTGGAAAAGCCAGCCAGATTACAATGGATATGATCTTTTTACAGATATTATCAATTCCAGAATGCCAGAGATCAGAAATTACTGGCAGGAAGAAGATGAGGATGGAAAGATACATCAAAAAAGTGAAGTCAATCCTGCAAGAACCGCACTGGCTCGACAGCTTGCGGAAGATCTGGAACAGGAGTTTGAGGATTGGATTTATCAGGATTATGAGCGAAAGAAAGATTTAGTAGAGATTTACAATCATAGATTCAATAATATTAGAAACCGAGTCTATGATGGCTCATTCATATCTTTTCCGGAAATGTCACCTTCCTACAATCTAGAACCATATCAGAAAAATGCAATTGCCCGTATTATGGATACAAATACAAATACATTGCTTTGGCAACAGGTAGGAGCAGGCAAAACTTTTGAAATGGTTGCCAGTGGAATGGAAATGAAGCGTTTAGGACTTAGAAACAAGATTTTATACGTTGTACCAAATCATATCGTATCACAGTGGGCAAACGATTTTATGCGTTTATATCCAAATGCCAATATCTTGGTTGCCACTAAAAAAGATATGTCAAAACAGCGAAGAATGGCTTTTACAACAAAGATTGCGACAGGCAACTATGATGCGATTATCATGGCTCATTCCAGCTTTAAAATGATTTCAATTGGCACTGATTTGCAGATCGAATTAATGAGAAGCCAAATGGATGAAATGAATGCTGCCATTGAACAATTTTCAATGAGCAACTCATACAACGAAAACCATACAAAGATTGTAAAACAGTTAGAAAGAACGAAAAAGTCAATTGAAATGCAGATACAGAGATTAGCCGATTCTAGACGAGATGAGAATGTAGTTCCGTTTGAAAATCTAGGAATCGACTATATGTTTCTGGATGAAGCACATGAGTTTAAAAATCTTTTCAGCTATACAGCTATGCGAAATATCGCAGGTGTTCCACAGCAGAATTCCGCAAAAGCTATGGATATGTATATGAAGTGCAAGATCATTGAAAACAATGGTGGTGGTATCTGTTTTGCAACAGGTACTCCAGTAACAAATACCATGGCTGAGCTTTACACTATGCAGAGATATTTGCAGGAGAACGATCTAAGAAAGCAGAATATCCGTTGCTTTGATGCATGGGCAAAGACATTTGGAAAAGTGACAAACAGCTTTGAAATCAGCGTGGATGGGTCTGGCTTTGTCAATCGTTCACGTTTCTGTAAATTCTTCAATATGGAAGAGCTGATGAATCATTTTAGACAGGTTGCTGAGATTCAGACAGCCGGAATGCTGAGAAAATCACTGGAAGAATCGGTGCTAGGTCGAGTGAAAGCTGTACCGCCAAAACATATTGGTGGTAAGCCGACTGTCATTGCCATTGAGCCAAGTGATGTACTGGAAAATTATATCAGTGAAATCGTTGAACGTACTGAAGCTATTCATGGTGGAAGTGTAGACCCACATATTGACAATATGCTTAAGATTACATCAGACAGTAAAAAAGCAAGTATTGATATGCGTTTAATTGATCCAAATTATCCAGACGAAGAAAATGGAAAACTATGGACGATTGCAAAACAGGTATATCAGATTTATAAGGATTACGATAATGATAAAGCGACCCAGCTTATTTTCTGTGACTCGTCTACACCTCATAAGAATGAGAAGGAAAACGATGAAGCAACTGGCTATGTGTTCAGCAATGTCTATGACGATTTAAAGATAAAATTTGTAGAATTAGGTATTCCCGAAAACGAGATCGCATTTATTCATGATTATGACACGGAACTAAAGAAACAGAATCTTTTTGAAAAGATGAATAAAGGTGAAATGCGTATCCTGATTGGTTCGACTCCAAAACTAGGGGCAGGAACGAACATTCAGGAACGAATGATAGCCATACATCATGTAGATGTTCCATGGCGTGCAAGCGATATTGAACAGCAGAACGGACGAGCATTCAGGCAAGGGAATATGTATAACGAAATTTACGAATTCCGCTACGTTACTAAAAAGTCATTTGATGCATATTCATGGCAGATGGTCGAAACAAAATCAAGCTATGTAACACAGCTTCTAGAAGGTACGGGAGATACACGTGAATTTGAAGAAGATACACAGAATAGTTTCTCATATGCCGAGGTTAAAGCGATTGCATCTGGAAATCCTATTATCAAGGAAAAATTTGAAGTAGACAATGAAGTAAAAAGATTGGAAACAATGCGTAGATCATGGCAAAAGAAAAAATTACAGGCACAGGATGATGTTGCACTTTTACCAGATCGAATCGAAACAGAAAAGAAATATCGCACCCTTCTTGCAAAAGAATATGAATATTTCAGAGATGAGATTGAAGCCAATAATCTTAGAGATACAGAGCATTTTACATTTTATGATGTCAAAGGGAATGAATATCACAATCTGAAGGAAGCTTGGGATGCTATTCAGGAATGTACAAAGGGGTACAAGCTGAGTGATTATAAAGAAAATAAATTTGTAGGTCGCTTTATGAAAGCGGACGTAATGATTGGATTAGGTTTAGCAGGAGAAGGAATAGTAATCAAAATGAAAACACCATTGCGTACAATCAATGTTGATTCAGTAAATCCAGTAGGTCGAGTAAATTTCAATCGAATGTATAAACGTATCAATGATATACGCTATTCATTGAACAAAACGATTGAAACAATCCAAAATTACGAAGGGAATCTAAAAATTGCAAAAGAGATGGTGAATAAACCTTTTGAATTACAGGATGAATTAACAAGTGCAAGAAATCGTCAAAAGGAGATCAACAAAATTTTAGATACTTCAGGAAATGAAAACAGTAAAGTGGTTGTTGAGAATGATTTGGAAGAGGAAAGGAACGAAAGCGGTATGGAATTATAGAATTAAGGCAATTTGCCTTAATTCTTTCTTTATCGTATTTTAACTATCTGGTAATGCCTATATTCGTGTTTTTGTCAACAATAAATTTTTTGTATAAAATTTTTGGAGATTTTTTATTTGAACAATTTATATTATCTAATATACTTTATATATGGTCTTTTTTGCCTTTTTTGCTCACTTTGCTCATTTTTATTTGAACATTGTTCGCACAAATTTCTAGCATTTTTGTCCGAACATTGTGCTATAATGGTATCATGAAGTAAATGTATACAGAGGACCTAAAACGTGTGTTTAGGTCTTTTTTTATGCAAATGGAGGTGAATTTACAAATGAAGATTGAAGATATAGTGGATGTGATTTCTATGTACACGAATACACTTAAACCGCATTCTGCAATTGCATTAGCAAGGGCAATTGCAAATGATGAGGAATATTTAAATTTGTATTTAAGTAGTGTAGATTACGATGACTTTGAAAGGAAAGTACTTAGTAAGGAATGTGCATTAAATGAAATATACGCTCAAATATCAAGGTATGGAACAAGAGCTGACAGTCATTGGTGCAGAATAATGGATCTTTTTGGAGAAAGTAGTTTTAAAGTACATTCTGAACGTGGTAAGGTTCTGATTGGAACTGAGGAGCTTAAAACTTTTGTTAATAGCAGAGGAAGTTCACTTAATGGATTTTATGATGTTAGCCATGTTGCTGTCTTTAATATAGGTGACAAAGATTATAAAGTGGTATACGGATGTATTGATAAAATGATGGACAAGAAGGATTTTTTAATTATTGGCGAATTTAATATTTACGATTATGATGGAGGCTCTGCAGATTTAAACTTTATAGAACCTTTCCGAAAAATCAAGGATGGTTGGTATCGTATATATGCGTATGATGGATTTGTAGCTTTTGTTGAATTCTAAGCAAAGATAATTAAGCTTTTTGCTTAAGCATGAAAGGAGTGATGGAAATGAAATACGTTTTATCGAAACAATGCAGTTTCAGCAGAAACAAGGACAGCCTGATAGGCTATACGAATCTATCCTTTCGTAACGGAGTATGGATACCTCAATATCATCTGAATGTTGATGATACTCAATATTCAGTATATGAAGATAAAATGCAGGCTTTCTGTAAATACGTTAAGGATGTGATCGTACCGAATGGATATGAGTCGATTGAATATCTTGTCAAACGTTTGAATTTAAAAACGATTGGATTGAGTCGATATCAACTTTACGCTTCCACGGACGAAGTAAACTTTTGCATACGTTTTGTGAAAAAGATGTATGCGGATGACCTGATCTATATTCATATGTTCAGAAAGGATTGATTGCATTTCGCACAATTTTCTAGCATTTTTGCCAATTCAAAATGGTAAAATATAGATGTATTACATAAGGTCGTTTCACGGACCTTGGCAGTAATGCCGAAAGTACAAATGAATTTAAATCATACCTTTGTCATTCGTGACAAGGTTAAAATTTATTAGTAGTCTGTAATGCCATTGTTTGAGGTTACAGTTCAGCACGTTTTTGAATGGTAGTGAAGGCAGATATTCGATTGACTCATATCCATTCGGGTTGCAGTACAGCACATTTTAGAAAAAGGCGGGCACTGTATGACGTGGCTTCCCCGCATACTCGTAAGTCCTGTTTTCATATCGTGCCAAGTAGTTCGACCGCCTACAATGCACGACCCAAACGATAAGACATGTGGTTGTTAATGTTCTCATTAGTTGCTCACCGGAACTTTTGAAGAAACATTAAACATGAAGTCAACCCAGATATCCGTTTTCAGGACCTGTTCTATTGTTTATCTCCCTTTGGACATAGAGATATCATAATAGAAAGTAAAACTTTTTCGCTTGCAGTTTAATATAACAGATTGCCATAAACGGATATCAAAAATGACCACGGCAGAAACATGAGCCTGCCACATTTATGAGGATGCAAGTTCCGTGGGTGCAACTCCCACAATCCTCAAATACCATCCTGCCAATACTCAAATCGTTCTAAATAAAATAAGGAGATAGGTCCTTCTACGATAGCTCACATTAAGATTTATTTATTGGCAGACATTATTCGATTAAAGCATAATTAAAAAGATGGGAGGAATCTCCTTTTAAAGACTACTTTTTGCTTTAAAATCGAATGACACATACTTATGATGAAATTTGCAATGGTCTGAATATTTTCTCTGGTTCAATATACAACAAACAGACAATAGCTTTTTTCTTTATAAGTTTTTTTTAATGAAGGTCTTAGTATTATCAGGTGCAATTCCTGGAACCTTCACTTTTAATTTCAAGATGTAGCAACACATTTTTTCAGTAGGAGGTGAAGCTCCTACTTTCCAACGTAACCCTTATTGTGATGCTGCATGCGTTAGCCAAGGAAGGCTTTCTTAACAAACGATGTTTCAGATTTTAAAACGAGAATGTCAGAATCTGATCCATCAGAATTTCAGACATGGGACAACGATCCACAAGCCAGAATCGTCTGGACAGAGCAGAAAACATGAGCCTGCTCATTGTTTCAAATGGGTACATATACTAATGACAATCAAGCCCTTTTATACATCTTTCCCTTAAAATATGTATGTGCCCATTTAAAATAATTTGATATAAGCAAAAGGCAGAATTTGAATGTACTGTCTTTTTTATGATTCAAAAATTAAGGCAGTTTGCCTTAAGAATGGAGGAAGAAAAAAAATGAAGTCTATTATACTTTACAATCAGGGAGGTTATCCCCCTGAATTGTTAGCATTCAATGGAGAAACAAATTTTGCAATTCTATATTATGCTTGCACTATAAAGCCTTATGTTCTTGCAAGTAAACTATATGATGATGTGAGATCGGATGAATTTGAGGAAGTAGCTTGCTTTGAAAAATATGACGATTGTTTACGTAAATATCAATCCTTGGTTTTACAACACTTAGAAAAGACAATTCCAGTTGCAGAATTATTTAAACATTTGAAAAGAACAGATTTAGATAACGTGGTTGGTTTAGCTGGTGAGAAGATTATGGATGATGAAGATGATGAAAGAAGATGGGAGGAAATATGGTCTGCACTTATTAGATATAGACATCCAATCATAAAAGAATGTATCGAGAAGATTCAAGTGCTCTATGATGTAAAAATAAGTGGATGGGATAAATAAATATTAAGGCAGATTGCCTTAATATTAAAATAAGGTCGATTCACGGACCTTGGCAGAAATGCCGAAAGTACAGATGAAGTAGAATCATACTTTCTTCATTCGTGAAGAGGTTAAAATTCTTCAGTAGTCTGTAATGCCATGCGTAGTGAAGGAGTACATACAGGCTGCATTTCGCACAATTTTCTAGCATTTTTTGTTTTTTTACGTGTTAGAATATAAATGTAAAGGGAATGATTCAAATTATTAAGGCAAATTGCCTTAAGAAAATAGATCAGGAAAGGATGTATTATATATGAAAACAAAACAAATTTTAACAGCAGGAGCAATCGCATTAAGTATGATTTTGACTGGATGTTCTGCTTCATCGACAGGAACAAAGGATACGAAGACAACAGAAGTGGCCAAGAAAAAGGAAGTTAAAACACTTGGTAAAAAAACCAAGGATTCAAAATCTTTGAAATTCACAAACAACACTGGGAAAAAGATTACAGTATTCGAAACGAAATCAAGTTCTGAAGAAAGTTTTGGAGATAACTTGTTGGACGATGGTGATGCTGTAAAAAACAACGAAGAACGTACTTTATACTATGTGGTAAAAGAAAATGATAAGTTGGACGTAAAAGTAGGATTACAAGATCAGGATAAAACATTCATATTTAAAGATGTAGATACAGAAGATACAAAGAAAGTGGATGTTTCTTTAAAGGATGATAAAGTCAATTTAGATGTAACAAAAAAAGATGGCAGTACTGCCACATTGACACCATCTGAAGATTCTGCAAAGACGGAAGATGAGAAAAAGGATGAACAAGAAGTAAAACAGGAAGAAAAGAAAGAAGAAACTTCAAAAGCCGATTCTTCAAACAAATCTAATTCTTCAGAATCAAAGAAGGATAACACAGCTTCTACTAGCTCAAGTTCAAACAAGAACAACTCAAGCTCTAGCAGTTCAAAACCTTCTTCAAAACCATCAAACAGTGGCAATAACTCTGGCTCATCCAAACCATCCAATAACAGCGGATCGAATTCAAGTGGTTCAAAACCAGCGGAACATAAACATGACTGGGTTGCACAGTACAAGACTGTAAATGTTCCAGAAAAAGGTCATAACGAACAGGTTTTGGTGAAAGATGCTTGGGATGAACAGGTCCCAATTAAAGAAATGAGATCTCATGATATTTGTAGTGCTTGTGGAGAAGACTTAACTAATTTTGGAGACGATGCTTTGTCTGATCATATGTATAATCATATGATTAATGGAGAGAAAGGTGGGTACTTTACAAAATGGAGTGAAGATACAATCGGATATAAGACCGTGCATCACGAAGCAGTGTATGAAACAAGATATGTTGTTGACTCACCTGCAACCACAAAACAGGAATTAACTGGCTACAAGTGCAGTGGTTGTGGAAAAACGAAATCTAACTAAATACGAATTAAAAGACAGGATTTTATATTCTGTCTTTTTTTGTCAATAAGAATTAAGACAATATGCCTTAATTCTTAAATTCAGATGGTAGCGAAGGAAAGGGGATTGTGAAGTATGGGGTTTGGTTTAGTATTTTTTCTATTGCTGCTTGGAGGTGTGATGGGTGTATTCTTTTATTCACTCGTGAATATTTCCAAACGATCAGCGATGAAAGATGAAAGACTCATCGACAAAAATCAATGCAACATATAAAAAAGGAACTCAATTGAGTTCCTTTTCTATTTACATACGCAATAAAGCGGGGAATACCCGTGCTATTGCACCAAAAGAAAGTATATATGAGAAAGGGTGTGATGAAATATGAACAAATACAGTTTATTCGGTGTACCTTAAATTGAGTTTAAAGAATTTTGGTATTTTTTCCTTCAGAATATTGAAGTTCAATTCACGTCATAAGACAAAATTTCTAACGTTAGGGATTTTAAGGGATAGAAAATTTTTAAGGGGATTTTTTAATTAAGGCAATTTGCCTTAATAATGAAAGGAGAATAGAATATGAAAAAGTTCACAAAAGTTTTTCTTGCTTTTTTTGTGGCTGCACTGACATCGGTGAATACGGTATTGCCAGCACATGCTGAAGAAGAATCAGAGTCAACGCTTTCTCAAGCAGGCTTTTCAGTGAGCGTTGTAGGAGATGGGACTGTAACACTTTCATCAGGCGATTTCACTAAAACGTTGTCAAATGGAGAATCTTATAGTGCAGACTATAAAGAAGGTACAGAAATAAAAATAACTTCAAAATCTAATGAGAATGCTGTTATTGACGATGTTACATTAAATAACAGTACGATTGCAGGATTTACGAGCGAAAAAAAATCTTTCAGTTTTGTCTATACAACAAAGACTGCTGATGCTTCTTTTAACGTAGTGTTCAAACAAAAAGAAAACAAGGAATCCACTAACAAAAGTAAAGCAGAAGCTCAATCGGACTATCAGCAATATACAGGTACTGAAGATGAAAATGATGGTGTGTCCAAAGAGGACACAGACCAGACAGATACATCATCAGACAAGGTAAGACTTGTATACCAAGGAAAGAAAAAGAATTTAGATTCGGATTTGATTTCAGCTAAATATTCTAATATGTACGTTTTAGAATATGCTTCTCAAGATGAAGCTGATAAAGCTAAATTGGAATTAAAAGACAAAGGTAAGGTTGATACTGAACAGGTTTTATCAATGGATGAAAATACACAGTCATCAACTGATGTTGTATCAACAAAGGATATTGATACAGCAATCAATCAGGCAGACCAAAAAAATGTAAAAGATTATTCTGGTAAGAATGTTATTGCATTGATTGATACAGGTACAGATGGCTCAACTGTAGATGCTGTATCTTTTGTAGACGGGGATACTACAGACCATCAGGGTCATGCATCTAAAATGATCAAAGCAATTCGTAAGCAAAACAAAAATGCAAAGATTCTTGCTTTAAAAGCTTTGGATGATAATGGCAAAGGTACCACAGCATCTATCGTTTCAGCTATTCAGTATGCGATTGATTCGCATATATCCATCATCAATATGTCATTCTCAGGAAAGGCAAATGACGATACATCTTTAATTGAAGCGAAAGTCAAAGAAGCCATCAAAGCAGGCATTACAGTTGTTGCTTCAGCAGGAAACAATGGCTCAATAGCCTATGATTATATTCCTGCAAATATAGCTGGAGTGATTACTGTAGGGGCGTGTGATGAAAAAGGTACGATTTTAAGTACATCCAACTATGGAAATATTGTTGACTGGTATATCAATGCAGATGCCACATCACAGGCTGCATCGACTGTAACAGGTATCCTATCTAAAGATGGAAAAGTCAAAGAAGATAAAAAGACTGTATTTTCACCAGAAAGTGTAAAATATGCTTCTTTTAAAACTGATTCAAATAAATCGGATGATTTCACAACAGATGATTCTGGTGGATCAGGTGGTGGTTCTGGCGGTGGTGGTGCATATAAAAATTACAGTATTGACTGGGTCATTTATGATGATGATACAACAGCACTAGGCGACGCAAGTAATCTTAATGTAGGAACTGAAAAAATAAAGAGTGCTATTCGAAACAAAATACATACACAATATGCGGAGGAAGATATTCCATATTGGACAACGTATGTTACTACTGGAACAGACGCTCATATAAAAAATGCTTTATCTCAAGCTGTTGAAAGTTGCAAAAAAAATTATATTAAAGAGAATGGTACAGCAGTAGGATTCAAGCCAAGAATCGTAGCTGTGGGTATCTGCAGCGTTTGGTATAAAGGAAATTTAGCTCCAAATGGCGTATGGAAATATGATAAATCCAACGGATGGGCGGATGATACAGTGTGGTCATCAAAATGGGATGCAGCAGCAGCCAAGGCAAGTTTGCAACATCACGGCACAAAGTATAATGCAAATTCAAATTTGTTTTACGCAAAGGATACAAATGGGTCTTGGGGACTTAGATCTCTTAAATATCTTGGAACGAATAGTTTATCAGGTCAAAACAATATCCGTATCGTAGTATTAGACGATTCAACACCTGGTCCTCAAAAAGGTAAATTGTCAATTATGAAGAAATCGGCAAATCCAGAAATCACAGAAAATAACCCATGTTATGAATTGAAGGGTGCTGAATATGGAGTATACAAAACAAAAGCCGATGCAACAAATGATAAGAACAAGGTAAATACACTTATCATTGGTAAGTATGACGACACTGAAAAGAACAAAAACTGGTCAAATGAAATCGAATTGGAAGCGGGAACTTATTATGTGAAAGAAACAAAAGCTCCAAAAGGATATGCTTTAAATCCTAATGCTGTGAAGGTTGTCATTGAAGCCGGAAAGAACACTTGGATTGGTGAAGAATCGAATGATTTTGTGGATTATCCACAATCCGATCCAGTCGGTATTTTACTTGGAAAAGTGGATAAGGAAACAAATAAGAACAAGCCACAGGGTAGTGCCAGTCTAGCAGGCGCTGAATTTACGGTCAAATACTACAAAGGCTTGTATGATGAAGATCCTGCAACGAAAGGTCAGACTCCAGCTCGTTCATGGGTACTAAAGACAAATGAAAATGGTTATTGTCAATTATTGGACAAATATAAAGTATCTGGAGATAAGTTCTATTATAATGGTACGAATAAACCTACATTACCAGTAGGAACTATTACAATTCAGGAAACGAAGGCTCCGTCAGGCTACTTTATTAACAATGAAGTGTTTGTGAGAAAGATTACTTCAACGGGAACAGCTGATGATGTTCAAACTTACAATCAACCTGAGATTCTAGAAAAAGTCATTAAATTCAACATCAAGAAGGTACAAGTGGGAACAACAACGCCAGTCAGCGGGGCAGTATTCTTACATACAAAACCAGATGGAACGACAGAATCATTAACAACAGATGAAAAAGGTGAGATCACGATTACAGGGTTGGCTTCGGGTACACACAAAATCAAGGAAATCAAATCTCCTGATGGATATCAGCTGAATCCAAACGAAGTTGTATTCAATGTTGCAAGTGGTACAGGAAAAATCACATTTACATCTGGAACAAACAGTCTTGTAGCACAAGGTACAAAAGATTCAGGGGACGGCTATGCAACATTTGCAGATATGGTCAATCCTTTTGATTTAAAGATCACAAAGACAAATGAAAAAGGAAAGACTTTAAAGGGTGCTGAATTTACTCTATACAGCGATAAGGAATGCACGAAGGTAGTTGATACACAGACTTCAGATGACAAAGGTTTATTAACTTTCAAAAATTTGGATGTAGAAAAGACATACTACTTCAAAGAAACGAAAGCTCCTAAAGGCTATCGTATCCCAGTCGATGAAAATGGAAATGCATATGTACATTCTGTTTATGTTTCAGCTACCCCACAAACAAATACATTTGATTTCACAGTTGACAACGTAATGTACAACACATCAAATACAACAGGTACTGTACATCTAGAAGGTACGAAGAAAGACAGAGTAGTAGCTGTAAGTATCACGAACAAAACGACTCAGCTTCTTCCTGAGACAGGTTCAAATGGAACAATCATCTTACTTGGTCTAGGTTGTGCCATTATTGCTTTTGCTTTATATAGATCATCTAAAGAAAAACATAAATCAGATATTAAAGAATAATAAAGGAGATATATATGAACACAAAAAAAATTGTATTTGCAGGTTTATCTGCACTATCTATGACATTAAGTCCAGTTGCATCTAGCATTGCACCATTGGTTACACCAGTCTATGCTAAATCTCCAGCACCAGCTACAATGGCAACTCCAAATGGTGTTGCTGATTTTGGTGAAGGGAATGCTGCAATCACTATCAAGGGAAATTCTGGTCAAACATTGGTTGGTAAAAAATTTAATGTCTATAAATTATTTGATGCTGAAAATGCAGAAGACAATGAATCAATTAACTATACATGGAATAAAGAGTACAAAACAGCTTTACAGACTGTAGTTGGAAAGAAGCTCAACAAAACAGCTTCGTCAATTACTGAATATGAGGTAATTGACTACATCCAAACTTTAAATACAAATAAAGTGGAAGGTGCTAAGGCAGAGCAGTCGTTAGAAGGACGATACAGTAACTATCGTAAATTCGTTGAAGCTTTAAGAGATGAAATGGTGAAAGAAAATCTTGCACCTACACAAGTAAGCGTTACAGCTACAAGACCAGATGGTTCCGTTAAATTTGGTGGTCTAGGATATGGCTACTATTTAACAGATGAAGTTACTGCTGTACAAGATACACATTCAGCAGCATCATTGATCTTGACAAACACTGCAAATCCAGATGCTGAAGTAAACATCAAATCGGATTATCCAACAATCACAAAGAAAATTGCTGAAGATGACAATGGAATTGGATGGAACGATGTTGGTGACTTTGAGATTGGGCAGAAGGTTCCTTATTCTTTTGATAACTATGTACCTAATATGAATGGTTACAGTACATACAAAGTCGTATTCCACGACAAGATGGACAGTGCTTTAACATTCAACAAAGACTCTTTCTCAATCACAATTTCAAGTGCTAAAAAATCTTATACATTGAAGAACGATGAGTTCAATATCGTTCAAAACAGCGGAGAAGACACATTCTATGCTGAGATTCCAGATTTAAAGGGAATTGTTGACAGACAATTCCCTGAAGGAATGAACAACTTACATGAAAATGAATATGGACAAAATATTCATGTTACATATAACGCAACTTTAAATGACAAAGCAGCTGAAAAAACAGGACGTCCGGGATTCGAAAATGCGGTTCGTTTCGAATTTGCGAACGATCCAGACAGCAATGGAAATGGTTCAACAGGTACAACTCCTTGGGATACAACAGTTGCATTTACATATCGTATCAATGGGTTGAAAGTGAACAACCACAACAAACTTTTGAAAAACGCTAAATTCCGTCTATACAGTGATTCTGCATGCCAGAACGAAGTTTATGTTAAATCTTCTCCAAATGGATACGTTGTAATGAATCGTGATTCAGTAGGTGGAACTGACCACACTGGTGGTACTAGACCTAGTAGTGCTGTTGAAATGTCTTCAGATGAAAAAGGTGTGTTCAACATCTTAGGTTTAGACCAAGGAACATACTATTTGAAGGAGACTGATTCACCTGCGGGCTATAGAGAACTGCTAGACCCAATCGTAATTAATATCAAGCCTACATTCACGGATGAACGTAACAACTACAACACAGGTGAAGGTGCAACTGAAAAAACATTAAAAAAATTAGAAGCTACTGCACACGTTAAAGAATTCTTGAATGGAGCTTACAAAGAAAGCGATACTAACTTAAAAACTAATGTAGCAGACGGTTCTGCTAACATTACTGTAGTAAACTATGTAGGTACTAAATTACCAATCACTGGTTCTAGCTTAACAATGATTTGTTTAGGTGCAGGTACAATCACAGTTGTTGGTGCATTAGCATTAGATAAAAAACGTAAAAACGAAAACAAAGACTAATTGATCAAATTATGAAAGGTGGCAGTACTGCCATCCTTTCATTCTGGGGGTGCTGAATGAAATGAAACCAAAGAAGAAACGAATATCCACCAAATTTCTTTATATAGTAGGCGTCTTGTTATGTGCTTTTCCGCTCTTGTCGAGTATCTATACAGGTGTCGAACAGAACAATATGTTATCAACATATAAAAGTGAAGTAACAGCTACAGATACGCAAACAATCGAGGAACAAGTGGAGTTGGCACATGAATACAACGAAGCACTGTTTCAAATCTCAAACTCATCTGTAGGAGATATGAGCACAGATATTCTGAGTGATGAAAGCTATAACAGTATTCTTGATATTACTGGTAAAGGAATCATTGGTACGATTGAGATACCAAAGATTGATGTAAACCTGCCCATCTATCATGGAACAGATGATGATGTTTTATCAAATGGTATTGGCCATATACAAACATCATCATTTCCTGTAGGTGGTATCAACACAAGAACTGTTGTTTCTGGACATAGAGGTTTGCCAAACGCAAAGTTATTTACTCGTTTAGATGAGCTTGTAAAAAATGACCTTTTCTACTTTAAAGTAGGTGGTGAGATATTGGCTTATAAGATTTATAAGATCGAAGTCGTGAAAAAGGATGAAGCTCCTGATGTGATAGGAATCGAAGAAGGTAAAGACTTGGCCACAATGATTACTTGTACACCTTATGGTATCAATACGCATAGGTTGATTATCACAGGTAAGCGTGTTCCATACAATCCAAAGAAAAAGAAAGCTATCAGCCCAAAGAGAATGAGTTTAAGAGAAATTGCATTTACAGCACTTCCATTTGTTATTGTATTTATTTTGTTAGTTAAATATGTTTTAAAGAAAAGAAAGGAGAGAAGGTTAAGATGAAATTTCTGAAAAAAATAGGCTGTGCTTTGAGCTTGTTACTTTTATTGGTACCTTGCATGAATATTCGTGCTACAGATGTAACAGAAGATCCAAGCGTAGGTAATATTACGATTCTACCTGAAGAAGATTTAACAAAGGTGCCTGAAAATGGACTTGGCTCAATTTCAGTCGAATTGACAGATGCATATGATGTATATCTTTCCAAAGAAAATGTAAAATTTGGCATTGTCCAGATTGCAGACGTTGTTAAGGGAGAATATGTCTTAAAAGAATCATTTGCGAATGATGAAATCAACTTGAATGAAATAAAAACAGCTGAAGAAATTGATAATGTGGCTAAAACTCTTTCAAAGAAGGTTGAATCTCCGGATTATGAAATGACTACAGATGAAGAAGGCAAGGCAACTTGCAAAGACCTTCCAGTAGGTGTGTATTTAGTTTACGTTGAGGATTTAGCAGATTATGAAACAATCAATCCATTTGTGGTTGGAATTCCAACATGGGATGATGAAGATGAATTATTTCAGTATGATGTAACTGTGTTCCCAAAACATACTGCTTTACCACGTATCTTGGTGAACAAGGTTGACAGTGTAACTGGACAGAATATCAAGTCAAACAAGTTTGAGTTTAGTTCATATGCACAGGAAAACTGTGCAGACAGTTCAAAACTTGAAACGATTGCAGGCGATCAGGAAACAGGCACTGCCGAGTTCTTGATTCGTTATGGAACAACTTACATTAAAGAATCAAGTGCTCCTCAAGGATACAAATTATCTGATGAAGTTGTGAAGGTGGAATTTACAGATAAAGGATTATTTGTGAATGGAAAAGAAGTAAAGGTGGATGATGAACATCGTTACTCAATCGTGTATCAGAATGTCTTGTTGCCTAGTGTAAACACAGGAACTACAAAGAATAAAGATATGATGTATATGATGTTAGGCGTAGTAATCATTGCATTGGGTGCTTCAATCGCAACTGTTCGCAAGATTCGCAAAAATAACGAGGCATAGTTAAATAAAAGGAAGGATAACCTTCCTTTTATTGCATATGGGACTAAATATATATGTTAGTTTCATATGTGATAAAAAAAAACAGAGCATTATATCACGTCCCACAGGTCGCAATTGCCAGACGACATGATATATGCTCTTTGTACTGTTAATTATAGATATTCTGTTACTAAAAATCAAGTTAAGGAAAATTTGCAAAGAATGCTTAATGAAATGATATAAGATACGTGTTGAAAACACATTTTAAGGAAATTTGTCTAAAAAAATGAGGTAAAAAAGTTATGAGCGAGGACATGATAAAAAGTGTAAATAAAACAATTGTCCATGAGGATGGGAAAATTGATAGTTTTGACAAACAGCTTATTAATTTAAGTGGTGGAATATTTGATGTTCGTTTTCCCTTGGTAGTCAGTGATAACACAGATTGTTTGAATTATATATCTACGATCAATGAATCAAAACCACTTACTATGATGGTTTCCACAGCTATAAAAATCAGGGAAAAACATGATATTGGTTTTGCTTACGTCAGCCAGGTCAATGATCTGTTAAAAAACAGCATTATGGCATTTGAGTCATTGAAACATGATACAAGTGTCATTGTGCTGTTGGATGATTATGATGATATTGATGATCCTATGGTTGCCGTGCTTAGAACCGACAAAAAAGTGGGATATGTAGATGTGAATGAGATTACATCTATTTATGACAGGGAACGTTTTTCATCATTGTTACAACGCACTTATGACAGTAACTGCACATTTTTTATCAATGATAAAGAAAAAACAGAGCAAATCATCAATTCATTCCAATTCCAAGTGTTGGATGATTTGAAATTTGCTCTATCTACTTCATATGATAAGTATTCATTTAATAAATGTCAAGTTGAACAAGATTTATTGTTGAATGTTGAATTTTCTGATTATTTAGGCTATTGGAAGATGATAGATCAAACCGAGTCGAATGGAAGCATATATTATTGTTTTGAGTCTAAAGAGGATAGTTCTTATCCATTCTTAGTGGTTGATGAAGATTTAAATGTACTATGTGAGTCTTTTGAAGAACTTGAAGAAGCTGTAGAAAATTACTTGAGTGAAAATGAATTAGATATGTCTGTTTAAGGCAGATTGCCTTAAATAGGATTTGTTGCTAAAATTATGATAATGTAAAAGTGAAAGATGAGGTGATAAAGTATGTACAAAGATTTTATATTAAAAAACAAAGATATAGATATTCTAAAATTTAGAATTGAAGATTCACTTTATGGTGATTATGAATTGACAATTCTTGAAAGATATAACATAAATAATTTTCTTTATCCCATTGGATTAAAAACCGACGATTCAAACGAACTATTAGAATGGATACAGGAAAGAAATATCCCTAAAAATCGTGCCTTTGTAAATGAGATTTTGGCAAGTCTGGGACTTCATGGAAATGATTTGATTGGAATTTTGACTGTTGGAAAAGGTCTTTCGTTGAATGATCCATATTGGATTGTTGATCCGGATTTTAAAGGATTATATAAAGATTATAATTTGTATGAAAATGATTTTAATAAATCTGTTGCGTTGATCGCATATACAGGTCATGGACATTCAAATAGCATTGGTACAGTCGCAGAATTGACAACGAATGGTTCTCTAAAAAAGGCTTGGAGAAGAATGAATGGTGATGTCGTGCTTTATAAGGGGAATGTTCATGGCAATTTGTATACAAACCATGGAAATGAAGCTTATGCTGAGTATTATGCTTATAAAGTTGCTCATCAAATGGGATTAAATGCAATTGCCTATGATTTAGATGTATGGCAAGATGAATTATCGAGTACGTGTAAATTATTTACTGACATAGATACATCTTTTGTTCCTACATCAAGATTCTTAAAAGGGAAAAAAACAGTAAAAGCCATTGTAGATTTTTATAAAAATCTGGGAGATGAATTTTATCAGGATTTTTGTTCGATGATGGTTTTTGATGCATTGATTTGTAATACAGATAGACATCTGAATAATTTTGGTGTATTAGTCGATAATGCAACTAACAAGATAAAGTGTATGGCACCTTTGTTCGATCATGGGTATTGTATGTTTGACGAGCCAAGACAATATATTTACGAGTCACCAGGAAAACTAAATGAATATATTAAAACTTTAGATCCTGTTTTTGGTAAATCGTTTGCTGAAAACGCAAAGACTTTTTTAGGAAATCGTCAAAAAAAGGAATTAAGACACATCATAGACTATAGAATTGAAAAACACGATAGATATAATCTTCCTGAAGCTGAATTGAATTCTTTCAATCAAGTTTTACACGATAGAGCAATAGCAATTTTGGAAAATACATTAGAATTGAATTTAAACTATCTTGTAAATGATAAGAGGGAGCTTTCATTTGAAGAACTAGATGGTAATGCTCAAGAAATTGCTTTGCAGGAAATAAAATATGACTTATGGGATCTTTATGGAGTTGAATTAGATGAGCAAAATCAAAATGAGTACTTAGACTGCTTTACATTCAAACCAACATACGACAGAGCGGGTACGTGCGTTAATATAGAATATATACAGAACAAAGATATTGAAGATGTGATATCAAGAATGAATGACACGCAGGAATATGAATTATAGCTTAAGGCAAATTGCCTTAAGTTTTTTATTTTAAGTTTATTGTATATACAGATATGTCTATTTAAGGCAGATTGCCTTAAGAAATGTAAGGAGATGATGAGTGATGTACTTTAATAATGATATTAAGATCAATAAATTTATAAATAGATCCGATTTTAACAATTATTTGAACTGTATGTTTCGTACTGACAGTTCACAGAATTTGACTAATGATTTTACACCAAAAAATAAATGCTTTACTATGGACAACCCAGAAGATACAGGTGTCTTTCAACTTGATTTGAAAGCACGCAAAACGGTTAAAAATGGATTTTTCAATCAATGGAATCATGATGTAGACCATCTGTTTTTTGCTAGAGTTGAATGCCCTAGAGATGATATTTTTGAATGGAATGAATATATGCATAAGGAAATGCAGTCAATCCTTCGTGATATGCAGAATAGGCATTATTATCCAGTTCTGATTGTTATTCATAACGATCAGCCTAAGGATTCTTGTCATTTTCATATTCTTCTGGATTATATTGATCCAGGTAATTAAATCAGAAAGATGATGTACGGCCATTATAGAATATGCAGGATGAAGGGAAGGTGGTGCAAAGAATGCATTTAAAAAGATATTTATGTACTGGATTGATATCCTCTATGATGTTAGTAACTTCATCATTAGGTATACAGGCTAAAGGTACAAGCACGTTGCACATAGAATTAACAGGTGGTTTGGGAACTGCTGAAATCATGACGGATGAAGATATAACCTATCCAGTGGATGGTGGAGATGATTCGTTTACCTTTGATAAGGGGACACAGTTAAAGATTACGATCCATTCAAAATATGGGATCGACTCCGTACAGGATGATAGTTCCGTCTTAAAACAAAAAGGTAAAAAAATCGAAAAGATATCAGCTAAAGATTATACATTTATTTATAAGACACAGGATATGGATACCAATTTGACTGTAAATCTGACTGAGATGCATTCTCGTTTTAAAATTACATCAATTACTACCGATGAAAATGGTGAAGTAATGCCAGGTTATGTTAAATATGGGTGTGTGAAAAAAAGCTTTTACGAAGAAGCAGGTGAGAATATAGATGAAGCTATTGAATTGGCACAAGAAAATGGTTCGGAAAGTGATTATCAAATTCTTGAGTCTGATGAAAATGGAGTGTTCCAAACGAATGATTTTTTAAAGGGTACTTACATCATTAAAAAATTGGGTGATGAATCTGAGCCTTTTGAGCTGATTGTAACCAGAAACAAGGATATTCCATATACGTATATCCGTTTAAATAATGGATATGAGTTTTCTTCTGATAAAACAGGGACAGTAAAAATTATTGAAAGCAACCAGTATATTAAGTCAGCAACAAGAATCATTTTAAAAAGTAAGAATGATAAGCTTGTAGAAGATAATGGAACGTTTAAAATCAAAATGTTGAATGAAAAAGGAAAGACTTTAAAGAACTATAAAAAGCAGTATCTTAAAACTGATAAAAATGGGTGTGTCCGTATGTATGATGGTGTGCGTTGGATGAGGACATTTACACTAAAAAATGGTAAAAGTGTATTGCCTGTGGTATTGCCTGATGGGAATTATAAAATAACAAAATCGAAGTTTAATGATTGTAGTTTAAAGACTTCTGATTTTACAGTTTCATCCAATACCATATCTGGTTTGGATTTTGATAGTCAGCCCATCAACGATATCGTATTGCAGGTAAAAGGAAATTAATGTATGTACGATTTTTCAAGAATCAAATTTGATACGTTCTGGAGAGAATCGCAGAACAGGATATATTTAGACGATATGTATGAACCTTTGCCTAACGCACCTAAAGATGTTATAGATAGCTATAATCGTTATAAAGATCAGATTAGTCAGGCAAAACGAAATATATCAAAATCTATATTTAAAGGATGATGCCTTTAAGGCAGTTTGCCTTAAGGATTGAATTGTTTGTATTTTTTTAAATCTTATATTAAAGTAAAAAAGGAATTTATAACAAAAGGAGAAATTAAAATGAACAAAAAAGATCTAGTAGAAAATATTATTATGAACAACCCCACGTTAACAAAAAAGAGCGTGGATGAAATTGTAAACAGTGTGTTTGAAAATATGGTAGAAGCCTTATCCAATGGAGAAACAGTAGATATTTTTGGATTTGGAAAATTTGAAGTCACTGAACGTAAAGAACGTGATGGAATCAATCCAGCAACAAAGGAAAGAATCAGAATCAAAGCATCTAAAAATGTTAAATTCAAACCGACAAAATCTTTAAAAGACAAAGTAAACTAATTGTTAATATTTTAGTTCATAATCTGGCTTTCATGTCTTATACCGACTTTTTTCCACATGATGTAAGTCCAGATAGTTTAATCCCTGTACCCTGGCAGGGATTTTTATTTTGATTGCAGTGACTAATTTAATGCGGTGATTAATTAATAATAACTGAAAGGGGTTTGATATACCAAAATAGATTAAGATTAGATGATAGGTCCTCATGGTGAGGACTTTTTTATGTTTTAAATTGATGTGTAAGGGGGAGTTTATGAAAAAATTAGAACGATTATGTTGTGTCTTAATGATGTTTTTGACACTTATTGGCTGTAGCTCGTCTACACCTCAGACACACGATGTCATTTTTCAAGATTCAATCCGTATTGATTTGGGGGATGAGGATGTAAATACAGCAGAGTATGTAAAGCGTATTGATTCATACCCAATATCCGGTTCATCTATTGACGGAAACAAGATACATGTAAGTAACATTACAATGGTCTGTCCATCGTTAAAAAAAGGGGATCTGGATAAACTAGGCAAGCAGAAATTGATCTATACGATTGGCGATGAAAAATACACAGTAGAAGCAAACATTGTTGATAGTGTCAAACCTGTGATCAAGGTCAAGGACGATAGCTTGACTTTTGAAGTAGGCAAAATGAAAGGTATCAACAACTATTATTCTGTGTCGGACAATTATGATGCTTCCAAGGATATAAAGGTAAAAGTCAAAAACATTGATAAATTAAATAAAAATAAGACAGGGATTTATAAGTTAGTAATCAAAGCTTGGGACACATCAGGAAACACAGCATCCAAAAAATTAACAGTTATTATTAAAGACACTAAAAAAGAACAGGAAGAAAAACAAAAAGAAGAGGAAAGAAAAAAAGAAGAAGAAAAGAAAAAAGCAGAGGAAGAAGAAAAACAAAGAGAAGCGGAAAGACAACAACAGCAGAGTGTTCAGCAGTCTCAAGCAACTTCTACAAACGACAATGTATCAAGCTACCCTGCAACATCTAATTCTTCAAGTCAGACTCAACAGCCAAGTAGCAGTACACCTGTTACAAGGGATTATTTGTTTTCACAGGGGTATGATATGTCATCAGCGCCTAGTGCCTGTCAATCCGCATTATTGGCATCTGGACGTTCAGGGTCATGTACACCATTACAGGATAGCAATGGCATCTATCTTGGAATGCGACTTGTTTTAAATTAAAAGGAGGATATACTTATGAATCTTGCAATTACTATTTTTGACATTGCCATGTTGACACTTGTTTCTTTGGTTTTCTTAAAAAAGCCATTAGAAGATAAAGAAATTGAAGGTGGTAAGTCTGTATTGGCACGTATTGTTATTGGTATTGTGGCAGGTCTAGTGATCAGCTTTATTATGAGTTTTTAGGAGGTAATTTTATGGGAGCTTGGAGCCAATTATTTAATGTTTTTGATCCTGCATTGTCATCTTTACAGACATTTTTGCAGGCGGTCGCAGTGTTAGGAGCAGGATGTTTCGCTGCATACTACAAAATTCGTGAGATGTTTGCCGGTCCACAAGAGGATCAGATGTATTCGCAAAAAACGAAAGCTGTATTTTTAGGTTTGATTTTTGTGTTTATTATTCCGATTTTAATCAATATCTTTAAAACATTATTTATGAAAAGCTAATTTTAAGAGAGTTGCGGTTTTTCGCTACTCTCTTTTTAAGATTTATAGGACAAATTCTCCTATTGTTCTATAAATCTTAAATTAAGGCAATGTGCCTTAATTTTTGAGGTGCATATAATATAAGGAGGAAAAAATATGCCGGTAATGGAAGAAAATAAGTTTGAAACTGCTAAAGTTGCACTAGAAAAGAAATTTGAGTTTGATTCAATTGTAAAGAAAATCGAGGAACTTGGATGGGACAAAGATAATAATATTATCATTACTTATTATCAGAATATCATTGGTTCTCTGGATACCACTGAAAAGGTATGTGGTTTCATGGATTGGTTTGATAAGGAAAAAAATGGGGTCGATGTTACTAATTTTAATGTTTCAACAGTATCTTCACTTTTAAAGAAGTATAGAATTTGGGTTGTTGATAGTGGCAGAGCCGAATGTGTTGAGACGATGGTAGACGAACAAGATACATCAAATGATTTGTACAATGATACATCGGATGAACATGAAACAAATGCTTGTTGTGTAGATAACAGTCAGGTTATAGAGTCTTTAGATAATTTGACACGGGTGGTATACGATACACATAAAACCGTGAACGACATCAACGAAAATGATGTAACATTGAAAACATATGAAGCTATAGGATCAATGGAAAAATTACTAAGGAATCAGATGAAGCAGAAAACGATGAAAAAAGCATCTTTTGAACAAGTAGAAGGTTTATCTAAGGATGTAAAGGGATTAATAAATAGATCTGAATCCATGCAGACAGTCGTTGAAAGAATTGATGGAGCCTTGCCTAAGACTGTAGAAAAAATGTACACATCTTTAGATATTACAAAGGCTATTCTTTTAGGCATCGGAGGTTGTCTTGGAGGTTTTTTCATAATAGCTTTTGGAATCAAGGTTATTAAATTGATATTCTAAGAAAGGATGATTATATGATACATAATGTAATGTTTGCTTCAGCAACATTTCCAAACAACCACTATCTCTTTAATGGATTGATTGAAGGTGTCAAAAATAATGTCGTTCGTGGTGCACAGGATCTGTTACAATCATTCTTTTGGGATATACTAAGTGGTTTGCTAGGGATGGTCAATTCGCTTTTGAACTCGATAGTAAATGGTGTTATTGGCCTTGATTTATTTTCAAATAACGAGTTTCTTTCGACCGCTTTTAAATGCTCTTTAGCTTTGATGTTTCTAGCAATTCCTGCAAAGATCATGTGGGAGATTATATCGGCAATGATACGTGATGATGATGCAGGAATGGATATACATAAGAAATTAGGTAGTACAGCTTTAGGTATAGCCATTGCGTGTTCATTAACAGTTGGAATTACTCAAATTATCAATCCTGTTATGAAAGATGCATCGCAAGCGATTTTAAATGTGAATTTAACAAATGAGATACAGTCAAGTACTGCAACATCACAATTGGGTGATTCACTGATTGAATCTGTATTGATTTCTTTTGGCGGTTTACCTAAAGATGGTGATTACGGAGCATCTAAATTTGTGAAACAGTACAATAAAAATGAATTAAAGATTACAAAACGTGATGGCGATAACTATGTGTGGGATTTTAGTATCTTCATGTCCATAGTTGGAATGTGTGTATATGTAGTTATGCTATTTATAATATGTATACAAATAGCTACACGAGTCATAGCAATAGGCTTTTATTATGTTATAGGTCCTTTAGCATGTACGAGCATGACCAATTATCAGAATCCGCAGGCATTCAATGTATGGAAAGCAACGATAATTGGCGCATGGACACAAAATCTTACCCAAATTTTTCTTTTATCATTATTTGTTGGACTGCTTGAATCTATCTCTTCAGCAACATCAACAATGCCGGTAGCAGCCGTAGCACTTTATTTTGGTGCTTTTTCGCTTATTATGACAGCTCCAAGTTTTGTGCAAGCTATGATTGGTGGATATGCTTCAGGGATTCTAGATACTTTAAATCAATTCAGAGGTGGACTTGGAATGGCCAAAAGTTTAGTAACAGGAGCTGTTGGTTCTGTGATTGGTCGTAATAACCCACATACTGGTCATATGGAAGGTGGCTTACGTGGAAAGGTTCTCGGAGATGTCAATGGACAGGGAAACCGAGTTGGTGGAGCACGTGGTGCAATCTTTGGTAATCCAGATAGCAACGGAAATCGTACAGGTGGTATCAAGGGTGCTACATTAGGAAATTCCATGAACATGGGTGGTGTTACGGGTAGACAAGGTGGTATTCGTGGTGCAATTTTTGGTAACGATCAACTAGCTTCTGGTGTTGGTGGTTCTATTGAACGGACAAGAGCAGGTGGTATGGCCAATATTGGAGGTAAGAAAAGGACTGATTCTTTTAACTCCGCAGGTCAAAAAACAGGCTCAATGCAGAAAAGACGATTATCAGCTTTCAGAGGTTCTGATACTACAGCGTTTAATCCAGAAACAGGTGCTCAGATGGGGGATCCAGTACATCAAAGAGGACCAGTGCCTATGTTTTTAAGTGATTTAGGAAATCGTTTCTCTGGTGGTGGAGATGGTGGCCAACCTGGTGGTAGTGGTGGAAGTGATACATCCACACCAAATTATACTTCTTTTAATGCAGGTGGTGGCAGTTCCTCTGGAGGAGGTAGTTCAGGCGGAACAAGCGGAGGTTCTGGTGGTTCTTCTGGCGGAGGTTCAGGCAGTGCTTATGGAGGTGGCAGTACAGGTGGTGCTCATACTTTCCAGATGCACAGCAGTGCATCAACACGTAACAGTTTAGGCGGAGCACAATCTTCAGGTCCTAAGCCACAGTCACAAGTTCAAAGACCTTCATCAAGTACAAAGCCTGCTGTTAGATCGTCTGGTACAAATGGTAATACTAAACCTCGCAGTCAAGCTCAAAAGCCAAGTACATCAGGTCCCCACACCTTTAAAATGAAAAGCAGCGGAGAGATTCGTAATTCTTTAGGAAATAGAGGTAATAGTGGAGGTAAAAAATAATGGGATATAACAAAACAACAATTATCGTTGATAAAGAATCTGTAAAACCAATTCTAATTTGGAAATTTTCAGGAATGGATTGTCTGTATATGGCGGTTGGATATTTGGTAGTATATTATCCAGTTAAGTATTTTTTTAATGACTTGATTGGTTTAGTTATGGGAGCAGCTATGTTTGTACTTGTTGGTGTTCTGTTAGTTGAAATGCCAAACCATTTATCTATTATTCAACATATACAGATGTGGTATAACTATCATTATAAGCAACCAAAAGAATACTTTTACATTCCAAAGGAACGTACACATTGTACAGTCAAAACGAATTTTGATGAAGATTCAAAGGAATGGATTGAATATCAGAATATGATTCAGGAAAACAGATTATCGAATGACAATTAAGGCAATTTGCCTTAATTTATCTGAAATATCGAATGACTACTAGTAAGTCATTCTTTTTTTATTTAAAGGAGTAACTCAATGTTCAATAAAAAGAAAAATAAAGAAACAGATCCAGTTAAAGAAAAACAGAAAATTGTAAATGAAAGTATTAAAAATGCCAAGAAGGAGAAAAAAAAGGCAAAGAAAAAACAGCCGAAGATTGATAGATTTGATATTAAAGAGGCGATTCCTTTTACATATGATGAAGAAAAAAATATGTTTAAGGATCTTGATGGAAACTATATCATGATGGTTCGTACAGCCGGAACAAATATTTTCGGATTCAAGGATAACGACCAATACGCATTTATACGTGCGTTTTCAAGGATCTTCAACAATTCGATTGGTGCAGGGCAGATCTATTCCTATATGATTGGGGCAGATGTAGATGGTTATGTAGCTGATTTTCAATATTTTAAAGATAATCTAAATTTATCCAATACACAGGAACGCATTCGATATGAAATTCTGGATGAAGCACAAAGAAGATTGAAATATACAGCATTGACGAAAGAACTTGTGGATCGCTGTTTTGTATTTATTCTAAAAGGACCAGATGTTTTTCAATTAGAACAGAGATGCCAGGAAATAGTGGCAACACTTGGTTCTTATCAGAAAACAAGCATCTTAGATTTCATGGACACATTTCTTGTAATCTATAATTTCTATCATCCGCAGGCATCAAAGCTGTTTACTGAAATGGCAAAAGAAGCCGATGATATTATGGATTATTTATATCCAACACGTATTGGTATGGTGGATGTTGGCTTTAGACAATGTGTTGAAATTGACAGGGTGTTCTGTAGGACAAAATACATCCATGTCTATCGAAAAGAACCCGCTTTTGCGTTGATGAGTTATTTAGCTACAGCAGGTGATATTGATTTTTCAATGCATTTTAAACCCGCAGAGAGCGGAGCATTAACAAAGAGTCTTGATAAGGAAATTCATAATATCGAACGTAATATGCAGAAAGCAAAAGATGCATCTACTCAGTCAAAATTGATGAAACAGTTTGATAAAACTCAAACAATGGTCGAAAAAATGGTAGCCGAAGGAGATACACCATTTGATTTTACTGTATTTTTGAGAATCAAAGGGGATAGTGTACAGCAGGTCAATGAGATTTCTAAAGATTTAGATGATTCTTTTGTTTCGATGGGGATTCAATTCTCAGAAGGTGTTTTTGAACCCTTGAAATTATTTAACTGTACCGCTCCAATTTTGTATGATTATGAATTAAAAGACAGATTCTATAAAACAACGACAACTGCAACACTAGGGTGGATGTATCCATTTGTGTTTGAAGCATTATACGATTCTACACAGTATTCTCAAGATGTTCATTATCCACCTGTGTATATTGGCAATACGATCCAGACGAATGGTGTTGTTTTTTATGATAATTTTACAAAGAAAGACGATCGTTCCAACTATAACGAATTTGTTGTCGGCAACTCCGGCATGGGTAAAACATTCTTTTTGATGTGGTTGATCTACAATCGTTGTGGTCTTGGTTACAAGCAATATATTTTGGATGTAGAAGGTAAGGAATTAAATAAGCTGACTTATGAATTAGGTGGTGCAAATATTGACTGTTCCAATGGAGAAAAAGGTCGTATCAATCCATTACAGATACGTTTCAACGTTCCTGACAGTGATACAGGGGATGGCAAAGTACCTTTAGATCAGATTTATCCGCTTGAACAGCATATCCGCTTTCTAAGATCGTTTTTAAATGCATATAAAGGTGATTCTGATGAAATCGGCATTCTTCATACCAATTTGATTGAACGTGCTCTAACACACGTTTACGGGCTTATTAATATAGATTTTAAAACTACAGCACAATATATTCTGGATAATTTCAAAAGTGAAGATTATCCAATCTTTTCGGATGTCTATGATACGATTCAAGCATGGCTGAAAGAGATTGAAAAGCAACCTCATCCTGATCGTGCGGAAATCGAACGTCATAAGGTTTGTCTAGCATTCTTAGAGCCAATTGCCTATGGTGCCGATGCTAACCTTTTCAACGGTCATACAAACGTCGATTTATCGGCAAATGTTATCAACTTTAATTTAAGTGCATTGCAGGACAACACAGGCTCACGAGTGCTTGCAACGCAGTATTACAATGTCTTGTCATATATCTGGACAGATATTATCTCTGACCCATTTAACCGCAGAAAACAGCTTTATGCGGATGAATTCTCGGTCATCATGGATCCTCGTTATCTTGACATCATGATGTATTTCCAGACAGTCATAAAACGTGTTCGTAAATATATGGCAGGTCTAACTCCGGCTACTCAGCAGATTAGTGATGTTTTAAAAGACTCTGTAAAAGAGCAAGGTGAAGCTATCATTGAAAACTCTGTTTATCAGTTTTATTTTGGACTGGGTGCAGAAGGTATCGAGTATTTTAAAAAGACACATTTGATTCCAGAATCAGAACAGGAATTCGTGCAGTTTGCCAATATTGGTGAGTGTTATGCCAAGATTGGAACGAGTACAGCTATGCGAGTTCGTATTCAGATTGGTGATGAAGCCTTTGCTAAATTCACACGAATGAAAGATGATAAAAAATAATGGGTAATTTAAAAAAATATACAAAACTTATAAGAAAAGCTTGGATTGGAATTGCTATAGGTGTATCTGTTGCAGTTATGATGCTTCCTCCTATACTGTTATCACAAATGATAATGATGGACCAGGAAGATAAGTGTTCATCTGAAGCAACAGGAAGTATTGATGTATCCTCCGATGGTTCTGTAGAAGAAAATAAAAAAGCTATATGGAATTATTTAAAAGCTTCTGGATATTCCGATGAAGCAACAGCAGGTCTTATGGGGAATATGTATGCGGAAAGTGGATTCAAACCTGATGTTTCCGAAATTGGTGGTGCAGGGTATGGCTTAGTACAATGGACAACACAAGGCTATAAAACAGCCTTGAAAAATTATGCTGCACAGCAAGGAAAGGAAACCAGTGATTTAAAATTACAACTTGATTTTCTTTGCATTCAGCAGTTGCCATCTTTTAGATGGTCGGTAAGAGGGACTACTTATTTTAAAGATACAGAAGAATTGAAAAAAAGTAACAGTGTTACAAAAGTTACGGAAGCATTCATGAATTGTTTTGAACGTTGTAACACTTCTTATGTTTCATGTACTGTAGAACGAAGATCACAATACAGTATGAAGGTATACAATCAGTTTCGTGGGCAGAGTGCAGATGTGGACTCTGCTTCAACAGGTATCAGTGGTCGAATCATATGGGTAGGGGATTCACGTACTGTAGGAATGCATAATTCCATTGCTGAAGGAAAGAACAAGTGGATATGTTCTGTAGGAAAAGGATATAACTGGTTTGTGAATACAGCTATAAACACTGTGAACAAATCATTGAAAGATACAGATACAATTGTTGTGAATTTAGGTGTTAATGATATAGGCAATTACGAGAAATATACAAATAAATTAAATGCATTGATAGATTCTGACTGGAAGAAAGCTAAAAGTGTTGTAGTCATGTCAGTCAATCCTGTGGATGAAGCAAAATGTGCAGGTAACTATGCAATAAAGAACAATCAGATTGAAAAATTTAATGCATATCTAAAGAAGAATCTAAGAAGAAAAATTGTTTATGTAGATACATATACATCCCTGTTAGGAAATATACAAACAGATGATGGATTACATTATTCTGCTTCAACTTATAAATCAATTTACGATAAGATACGTGATACAAATACACGATCAAGTACAGATTCAGTATGCGAATCTGAAGGGTCTGGTGGAATACTTACTGCTGAAGGTGTAATGGTTGATTTTAATTCTAAATATTATACTTACAGTGCAGACATTACAAAAGGAAATCCAAATGTATGTGCAGTAAATAAGGCGGGTGCTTGGTATCCATATGGCTCTGACTGTACGACTTTATCCGTTACAGGTAGGTTCAATAAGATGATTTGTTCTTCCTATGCAGCAGGAAGATACTGGGATGTGAATTATCATGATTCTCCATATCCTTTGCCAACAAACTGGGATCAGAAGTTAACGATAGATCACGTTTCTCCTGGAACAGGTAAATATTCAAGGGATATCAATAATCTAATTCCAAAGTCGATAATTTCAATAACATCAGGAAATGGAAGGGTAATGCATTTAGGTTTTATAGAAGGTGTCGATGTGGATGGCTCCATTGTCATTTCAGAATGCAATGTAACTTCCAACGAATCAAAGTACGGGTTTAGATGTAGGAAATGGAAAAGCGTAAAAGAATATATGACAAATACGCTCGGACCAGGCACAACTTTAAATGGTTTTTATGGAAAGTAGATGATAACAAATGTTGAAAAAGATTTTATTAGCGGTGATTGTAACAATAATTGTGTGCTTTGGAGGGTATGACATATATACCCGAATCCAAAAAAGCCATGAACCTAAACTTGTTTTTGTGGATGAGTCTTTGAGAATCGTATCGGATGAAAATGTAAATCCATTTCACTATGTTTTGAAAGCAACTGATTACAAAGGTAAGGATATAAATGACAAGGAACATCTTACATATACTTTGAAATCTATTGGAAAAAAGAAGATGAAAATCACATATAAACTAGATGATTTTAAAGGTCATTCTGTAAAAAAAGAACTTGAATTAAAAAAAGTGAAAATCAAAAAGTATGTTCCAGAAGGTGAACAAAAAGGGACATTGAATGATAGTGATAAAAAGTTGAATAAGGTGTTTTTGTTTGCTGATTACGATGGAATTGCAATACGTGCAATGGCAGAGGCAGACAACTATGGTTATGAGAGTTCGCAGAATTATATAGTCAAAGAAGTGCTTGATGATAGTGATAAATTAATAGGATATGAGTGTGTATTTTTAAATTGATGAAAGGAGAATGAGGATGCATGATCAATACAAAGGAAGATTCGAAAAAGAATTCTGGCTACATAAAATATACATATTGATTGTAAATATCAATGAGATTTCCAATTCCAATATAGATTTGGAAAATGAAATGAACGTCTATAGATCGAAGGATGAAGATTACTGCATCGTCACTTATCTTTATTATAAAAATCTGTACTGTAAATGTTTGAAAAAAGCAATGAGCAGACAAAATGTTCAATGAGGAGGTGATATTTATGGGAAACAAAAGCAATATAGAATTAGATAATGCGTTGGCTTCTTCTTTAAAATATGCTAGGAATCGAAAACAATATTCACAAGACGAAATTGCAAAACGTGTTGGAATTTCAAGACCAAAATACCAACGAATAGAAAGCTGTATGACAAATTCTGTAGATGATGATTTGCTAAGAAAATTAGCCGATGTTTTGGAGATTGATTATACTTCTCTTGTGAATGATAGGATGATGTATAAAACTACATTTAATATAACAAAAGAAATGAGGTTGGATTTACTTCATTTAAAAAACACAAAAGGATTCAGTACAATTTCAGAGACAATTCAATATTGTATTGAATATACTTTGAATGAAAATTCAAAATCAAATGTATCTATTGAAATCATGAATGATGTGCGTGAAGCAATCTTAAATACGTACATTCAGGAACTTGAAAAGCTACATCATTCGAATGAGATAGATGAACTGATATTAAAATATCTTGATGATAAATATGGAACAAATTCGAATGAATTACGTACCGATATAGAACATTATTTAACATCAATAAAACACTCAAACAAGTACTGATATAGGAGGTGATTCAGTTGAAAGTTGTAATGTATTGTGACAAATATCTTTATAGAAAACTCAACATGGCTTTTCCAAAATACAGTGAGAATGACGTAGTAATTGGAAGTCTATTTTCGGAAGATGAGTTTGACAATTTCCATATTTTGGATAAAGACTTTATCAATCTTTCATTAAATCCGGTGGATGGAATCAAAGATATTTATTTACTCTTAATACAGAAATCATGGTACAGTGATCCTGCATGTATTAATATATGCAAATACGCAAAACTACTTCATCCAGAAACTCATATTATATTTTATATGGATGTACCATATGCATCACATCTTTATTTTTGTGATCGTATAGTAAAAGATAAATTAGGCTTACTTGTCTTTGATACAGATGAATTAAAATCAATTTTAATGAATGGTTTTAATGTATCACAGGATGATTATGTTTTACCAAAATTATCCAAATCGAAAGTAAAAAAACTAGAAAAACAGTACATGAAAAGTTGATTATAGATTTTTCTTTTCTAATTTTTGTTGGTACAATTTTGTACCAATTTATTTTTTTAAATCGAAGATTAATACAGATATTAAGTACCTTAATTTCTGTAAACTCAAACAATTCCTGATATTCTTTTCTGTACTTAAACGTACTCAAAAAATAAATATCTTCCTTGTTTGTCATCCTCAATTAATCTTCTTATTTTGTGCTTCTGTGGTTCAATCGAAGCACTTTTTTTGTGGACTTTTATCCGCTTTTTAAGTGAGCAAAATACGCTTCTAAAAGTCATCAGGATAAGCACTGCATATTTCGTGAACATTTAAGGGCCTTGCAAACAGTGTTTGCAAGCTATTTATGCCTTCATCCTGCATTTTCTTCTTTAGAATATTTTTGAGCAATGCTCAAAAATTGCTCATTGCTTTTTCTTTAAAAAGTGGTTCCTGAAGGCTTTTTATGCCTTCAAGGTCTTATTTTCAAAAAGTGAGCAAAATGCTCACTTTTCTTTATCGAAAGTGTCGCTTCAAGGTATAAATAGCCTTGTGCTCACACTTTTTCTTTGATTTCTTTAGAAAGGAGACTGATTCCATGTCAAAAAACAAAAGTCAAAGTACAATCACGACAACTTCAACGAGTCTTTATTTGTCTTTGATATGTCTTTTTCCAATCATGTTTTTGATCTCTTATCTGATCTTCTACATGATTGATACTATGCTTTTAAATCTCGATGTTTCTTTTATAGATTCTATTTTGAATCATAAAAAGGATGGTGCAATAACAGGTATTTGCATATGGGCGTTATGTTTTTATTATGTAGCTTTTGGCTTGAAAACAAATCGTCCTCAGCAGTCTAACGTGATTGCTACTGCACGTTGGAGAACACTGAAAGAACAAAAAAAATATTTTGGTGAAGCACCAATTGATACAACTCAACATCTAGATGTTGGTGGTGCTCCCGTGCATATGATTTCAGATAAAACTTTATTATATGAAACAGATTCATTTCATGATTACTGCGTTGGTACTACTGGATCTGGTAAATCTAGAAAGATTGTTTGGCAGTTGGTCATGCTTGCAAGCATGGCAGGTGAAAGTATGATTTTCCATGATCCAAAAAAAGAAATGTATAACGGTTTTCATTTATACCTTTCGAAGGAAGGTTACAAGGTACATGTGATTGATTTCCGTAATCCTGAGTATTCAGACCATTGGAATCCATTGGATGATATAACAGACTGGGCCGTTAAAGATCCGGATGAAGCAGATGAATATGCTCAGGATCAGGTTGAATCTATTGTAGATGGAAATTCAAAGTCAGAACCAATATGGATTGATGGACAAAAAGCATTGATTATTTCTTCGTTATTAGAAGTAGCTTCTGCCCCTATAGCACGTGCTAAAAAAAATTACTATTCACTGGTACAGATGATATCTCTACTTGGTAAGACAAAAAAGATCGACGGAGAAGAAAAGATGGTACTATCCGCATATATGGAATCATTGGACGAAACATCTGTATCACGTTTAAGTTTTGCGACAATTGCGACTGCACCAAACAAGACTAGAGGTTCATTTATTACTTCGTCTCTTGCATCTATTCGACCATTTACTAGTCGAAAATTGATGAAGGTGATGAGTAAATCAGATTTTAATTTCCGAAGTTTTAAGGATGGTAAACATGCATTGTTTATTGTGGATCCGGACGAAAAGAAAAGATATAATCCGATAACAGCTATGATGATTGAAAGTGCATATAAAACACTTGTTTATGAAGCAAACCAACGTGATGATTGTAAATTGGAAAAGCGTGTTCATTTTATTTTGGACGAGTTTGGAAACATGGCTAAGATTCCAAACTTTGACGGAAAAATGACTGTAGCACGTTCACGAAATATTTTGTTCCATTTGTATTTGCAAGACTATGAACAGATGAATGAAAAGTATGGAGATCACATTGCACACATCATTCGTTCAAACTGTAACTTGTGGTATTTTATTTCAAGTGCTGACCATGATGTTTGTAAATCAATCAGTGATAATATTGGCGAAGAAGATATTATGGTTGAATCATATAGTAATAATTTTAATAACAATGTTACTTCGACTGGTGGTGGTGTGAATATTGGACACCAGAAAAAACCTTTGATAACTCCGGACGAACTTCAAAATATGGATGTTAGCGATGGACATGGAATTATTGTATATCGTTCCAAACTAGGACCATGTAAAGTGTATTTACCTGACTGTTCTCAATATTCCTGGTATAAGGAAATGGAAAATGAAATTGTACGTGTACGTAAAGATGGGTTTGAGTTAGAGTATGCAATTCCACGTTATATTGTTTTATCACCTAGTATTTTGGCGAGTGCAGGAATCAGGTTGCGATTGGATGAATCATCTCGTGTTGCACCAAGAGGAGCCGGAAAAGAAGAACCACTACAATCAAAAAATATGTACTGGTACTGGTCGACACGTGATGATTTAGAAGAATCCGTTTTTTCCCATGTTATTGATTATTTAAAGAAGATAGATTTGTTAGAATCTAAAGTTTCGTTTCAAACGTTGATTCGTAATTATATGAAATCAGATGAATTTATTGAATGGTTACAATCCGTTGATTTGGATGATTCGGAGCAAGATTTAGAGGAAGTGAAGAAAAAAATGGATGAGGTTGAGGTTACAGATGATGATAATGCTTTTTCTGATGTATGGAGTTAAACGATGGCAGATATAATCGTCAAATATAGGTTCCAGCATACACAGTACTCAAACAAAAATCTTAATGCGGTAGAAAAAAATAACACAGTAAATACAGCTGATGCTTTTGAATACTGTGATCGTGATGAAGCCTGCGATAAGACGTTAGTAACAACTGAAAAAGCATTCAATTATGCAGATTACCGATTAGGAAGTGCGGGCAGTATAACAAACGGTGGTAAGCCTATTGACGCATTACGCATGCAGATGATATGTGACCAGTACAAACCACCTGTATTGTATGGAATGATAATTTCTTTTGATCATGATTTTGCGGTAAAAAATCAAATTATTGATAAAAGAAACATGGATAAACTGATTGCAAAATCTATGAATTCAATTTTAAAGAAGATGAACCTAGATCCAGATAATGTTATTTGGACATCTTCATATCATACAAATACGGACAATCCACATTGTCACATTAATTTTTACGAAAAGAAACAAACAAAGCGAAAACAGACTCTATCTAAACATCAGATAGATCACCTTAGATCGTCTATTGCAAGTGAAATGGAAATCAATACACTGCTGTATGTGAAGCGTGATGAAGCTATGAATCATTTGATGGATTCCTTATATGGAATAGGATTCAGTAAAGATATGATGCGTGGTTATGAAGATATGATACAAAGGTCAAACAGTTCTCAGAGAGGTCTGCATCATATTTACAAAAAGCTGATTGCATTAAATAATGCACTTCCAGAAAAAGGAAGCATGAAGTACAATTCAAAAAATATCCGTCCATTTCATAACCAGATTCGTGACATCATTGAGGATATCTATAAACTGGAAGAAATCAAACCATTTGTGGACGAATATCGTAATATTTTAGCAGAAACACAGGAAATGCAGCAGGAACTTTATGGTACGGGTAATGATGAGTACGTAGATGAGGATGACGGTATTGTACATGGTCAAGGCAATGATGAAAAAAGACAGGACGAGTATTATCGTAGAAAGATGTATGAGCTTGAAACACGTTTAGGAAATATGATTTTACAAACGATTGTTAATGGCAGAAAAGATGTTGATAGCATTGAAAAAGATAAAAAGAAACTACATGAGTTAGAAAACAGAAAAACAAATTTGGATTGGGAAATCAATTCTAAAAAGTATTCCAATGAATACGCAGTGAACAAAGTCCATGACGAAAAATTAAAAAAGAGCATGAAACGAAATTCTAGAAAAAAGATTACAAAATCTGTTTTTCAGAGAAGATCGAACATGATATGTCATGCGATTGTAAATGATATGAGCAATGCTATACAGACAGCTTATTATGCAAATCTTGACATCAAGCAGAAAGTCCAGGAGGCTACACGCAATGCACAAAGAGAAGCCTATGCAAGAGAAATGTACTAGATAAAAGGAGATATAAAATATGGCTAGAAAATCAACAATTGAAAAATTAAAAACAAGAATCAGTGTCTTAGAAAAAGACAGACAAAGAAAGGTAGATGAACAGATTGAATTGATTTTAAAAACAGACCCAGAGATTTTACAAATCAATTCACAGATTGACAATCTGAAAAAGATGGTCAAAGCATCAGTAGAATTGGAACGTAAAAAAGATGAGCTTGAAAAACAAATGTTAGATTTACTGGATTAAAATGCAATTCATTTCGCACAAATTTCTAGCATTTTTGCCTGATCAAAATGATAAAATATAGGCAGAAATGATATTCCAGGAAAGGTGCTTAAAAATGGCGAATAATCCGTTAGTATTTTATTTTGAAAAATTAAAAGATGATTATGATTTAAAAACATATGGAGATATAGCTAAGTATTTAGACATTTCAATCGGAACAGTAAAAAACGCTTATGGTGGAAGGACAATTAATCCATCAAAAAGATTGGTTGAACACATTGCTGTTCATTTCAATAAAAATCCAAATGTTATACTGAAAGACATATACAACGGTTCTTTTGTGGAACCTTGCAATGAATATACTAAATTAGTCACTTTATCACTATACTATAATTTTGAATACGCATTGTTATATGATGATCAAAATTTTATTATGAGTCACAAAACTGATTTTCCGTTACATTTAGCAAATATGCACGTAAATGCAATTGTTAGACTGTCTGGGCACGAAGTTAAACTTACAGCAATTGTAGAATGGAGTAGGTTAAATAGCATTTTAGCTGAAAGGTGCAACTGTACTTATAATCCAATACTCAAAAATGATTATATTTTAATGGCTTTGAGTAATCTTTATTACATGATTTGTTCAGATGAATTTGATGATTTAAAAAGACTAATTGTAGTCTTTGCTTATGATGAAGAAGAGGACTACCAGTTATTTAGAAAGATGTGTAATGATTCTAAACATCGTGTGCTACCACTTCTGTATGATGAAAACGCTGAATATTCAATACGAGATGTCGATATGCTCAATGATATAGGATAGATAATTTGTGTCTGTCATTTCGCACATTTTTCTAGCATTTTTCAAATATATAAATGGTAAAATGGTGCTAGATATAAATTGAATTAGAAATTATGTAAAGGAGTTGAATGGAAATGGATTCAAACGATTTTAAAGAATTACAGATTAATAGGTCTAAAGAGTTAAAGGATAAGTTCTTATCTTCTATGAAAGTATTATCTTCTGATTACGAAAAAAGGGAATATGAACTTATGAATGTAGAATTTGCTGAAGAAATTTTGAATAAATTCACCTTGAGTGAGATTGAAAAAGCGATATTTGCAGATGTGGAATTAGAAAAAAAGAATAAACAAAACGAGAATGGTTTCTTAATAGCACTGTACGCTTTGAGAAGTGCAAATGGAGATAAGATAAAAGCGGTGTCGTTTTTAAAGAAGTTAAAGGATACTGCGATTGCATATTATGATTATAAAATCAATGTTGAAAAAATACGTACAAAAGCTTTGAGTGAACTATGCAATGATTTAATTAATTTTTAAGGCAGTTTGCCTTAATTATAAATAAGGTCATAACTTCGCATAGTTGTGATTGTATAAAAAATTGTTTTGGTTATGAATTTATTAAGCATTAAATATTGATAAAAAGCCAGTATTGGCTTTTTTTAGAATGGAGATAAATATATGTTTTTAACTGAAAAAGAATTAAAGGATGCTTTTTGGAAAAGCTACAACAATAAAGGACGAGCTGTGAAATGGCAGTTTGAATGTCCTGTTCGAGAAGGTAATACAGATTTAATGACATTGGAAAAATATCAGGAAAACTGGCAAATCAATGCATTTGAATTTAAATTGACAGATATAAAAAAAGTACTTTTACAGGCAGAAGGAAATTTACCTTACTGCAATAAAAGCTGGATCGTGATTCCGGAAGAGAAGAAAGATGTCATTTTAAATCGCTACATGAATTATTTGAATGAAAAAAAATATATTGGAGTTATTGGAGTCCAGGCAGGTGGACGATACACAATTATTTTTCAGCCAAAGTTTAAACAGGATATGACTTTCTCTCAAAAGATTTTGAATATGTGCATGGCGGAGGTTTAGCTCATGAAGGTTATTATTGCAGAAAAACCAAGCTTGGGAAGAACGATAGCTACTGCGATTAGCAAAAGCCAGAACATAAATGCTTTGAACAACAAAGGCTATATCACTGTTGGAGATTATATTGTGACCTATGCGTACGGACATTTGCTGACATTGCAGGATATGGATAATTATTTTGGTAAAAAAATCAAATGGAATGAGAATTTACCATTCTATCCAAATCCTTTTAAATTCCAGTTGAAAAAGGATAAAGGGGTCAAAGAACAGTTTAATTTAATTTGTGCTTTGATGAATGACAGTAAAACAGATGAAATTATTTGTGCAGGAGATGCAGATCGGGAAGGTGAGGTTATTGTACGTTTGATTTTACGTTTTGGGTTAAAGGATAGATCCAAACACATCACTCGACTTTGGCTGCCAGATCAAACAGATAAAACGATTGTAACACAGCTTAACCAACGAAAGGCTGATTCAGAATACAACAATTTATACAACGAAGGTGTTGCACGTATGTATGTAGATTGGCTTATAGGTATCAATCTAACAAGAGATGTTTCATCAAAAGCGAACAGCCTGTTGAATATCGGGCGAGTAATCTGTCCAATCGTCATTGAAATATATAACAGGCAAGTTGCAATCGAACATTTCATTCCTGAAAAATATTATGCGGTTGAATCGAATGTTAATGGATTGAAACTATCTTTAAAGGACAAATTTGAGTTGAATGAGAATGACAAGATCAATTTGATTTGTAACGATCTGAACTCTAATAAAGGCATCGTAACAGATATTCAAACAAGGGATGTCGAAAAACAAAGTCCGAAGCTGTTCAGTTTGAGTAAATTACAAGGTTTCTGTGGTAAGAAATTTAAACTAAAGCCGGCTGAAACTTTATCGGTTGTTCAGAGCTTATATGAAAAAGGTTATGTAACATATCCAAGAACCAATACAGAATATCTGAGTGAAAATGAAAAGCAGACTGTTCTTCACCTGTTGGAAGTACATGACAAGAACAATGTTCTGTTATTTAAAGAATCAAAACGAATTTTTGATGATTCTAAAATCGAATCTCACTCTGCATTAATGCCGACTGATAAAATAGCAAATTATGATTCTTTTTCATCAAACGAAAAGAAGGTATATCAGGCTATTTTTGCACGATTTAATTCTGTTTTTTGGAAAGAACCTTGTATCGTTACAGAAACAGAAGCAACGATTCACGTTGGTAGACAGTTTCCAAATGACTTAAAAATCAAGGGTCAAGCTGTTAAATCAAAAGGATGGATGCGTGTTTATGGGGAGAATTCAGTTGATAAAGCTATTCCACTGTTGTCGATAAATCAAACTTTAGATGTTGATTTTAAACCAGTAGAGAAGAAAACACAGCCACCTAAACCATATACAGTTGAAAGTCTTGGTAATTGGATGGTCCATCCATTCAAAAAGGTCACTGATACAGAAGATGATGAATATAAGGCATTACTGAGTGGTTGTGAAATTGGAACAGAAGCAACTCGATCAGGAATTATTGATAAAGCGATCCAGACGGGATACATCAGTCTGACTGACAATGTATATTCGCTTGGAGATAAAGGCAGATACATGGTTGAATTTTTAAATAAATCAAATCTTGATCTTTCACCACAGCGTACTGTAGAACTTCAAAAAGATCTAAAAAAAGTATACAATTCAAAAATCACAGTAGATGAATGTGTTCAAAACGCAATTGTTTTTCTAAATCAGTACTTTGAAAATGCAAGTAACAAGGAAAAGCCAGAATCTCAGTTTAAAAATGAACCTGAATCTTTAGGGTGCTGTCCATGGTGCAACAAACCTATTTATGCGTTTAAAAGTGCAAAAGGTTTATTTTTTACGCACAGTAAAGAGGATAGAGAAAAATGTTCGTTTGCACTCTACGAAAAACAAAAGATTTTCGGTGCAGAATACCATTTTACAAATAAAAAAGTAGAAGCATTACTTGCTCATAAACTGCCTAAGATCGATTTAGTAAATAAAAGCGGAGTACCTTATACAGCAGGTCTGGATATTCTTCCAGAACCACATGAATTCAATGGAAGAAAATATCCTGCTTTTAAAACACAGTTGTTGAATAAAAAATAGAATTAAGGCAATTTGCCTTAATTCTGAAAGGAACGTGTTCGTGTAAAATTATTGGATAAGATGTATCTGAAATATCTTGAATCCGCATGTGATTCTTCGGATTTATTGTTTATGTGTTTTTATTAGTATATAATGTAATCAGGTGGATAGAAAATGGTATCAAAATATAAAGAAGGGGACAAAGTATACTTTGTTTCCAGCTCAGTTTTTGTAAAAGAAGCGACCGTCATACGTTCAGGCGGGGGATTTGTAACAATTAAATTTGCTACAAATAATGGCAATGACGGACCTTCAGGTATTAGAGTTCGTGAATCGAAAGTGTATCGCACTGAAGAAGAAGCGAATAATGTTATTCAAATGAATAAGGCTAGACAGGTGAACAGTCGAAAGTTATAATGATAGAGCTGTTCATCTTCCTAACAAATTTGGATAGCCGGCTATTTCATTTTATATGGAATAGCTTTTTTTGATTTTGTTTTATTATTGACTGATTTGGATATTTCGGTCGATGACAAATAATTCTTTTTTGTATGATTGATATGTATGAAAGGTTGATGTTATATGGTACAAGAAAAGAAATCGAAGAGACTATCAAGAAAACTACAAAAATCTTATGTTATAAAAACGGATATAGATGAATTAAGTGATGTATTATGCGAATTGTTGAAATTATTAAATGTAGAGGAACTGCATATTATGACTTATAAGGATAGAATCGATGTTTTTGCAACAAAAGAAATGTCACCATTACATGTGGAATTGTATGAAAGATTTTTTAACTTACAGCCTGAGAATGCTGAACAGGAGGAATTTATAAAGAATCAAATAAAAAATAGAGATAACTTTTAATGAGAAGGTGTATTTTAATAAAATATACCTTTTTTGTATTGAGATTCAAACGAAAATTGAACATCTATAGTTAACAGAAATCGTATTGTGTTACCATGGTGAGCCTATGGAGGTTTTTTATGACAAAATTTGTTGCAATGTATTTGCGTGTTTCGACTTTTGATCAGGCGCATAATGGATATGGTTTAGGAGATCAGGAAGTGCAGTGCAGAAAATATATTGATTTGTATTTTCCAGGGGATGAGGTAAGAATCTACAAGGATGATGGATATTCAGCTAAGAATTTATCAAGACCTGAGATGAAAAGAATGTTAGATGATGTGTACAAAAGAAAGATACATACTATTGTTGCTTTTAAATTGGATCGGCTTACCAGAAGCGTTATAGATACGTATAAATTGATAAAGACTGTAATGGAATATGATTGTTCGCTTGTAGCGGTTGTAGATCGTATAGACATTTCTTCGGCCAATGGAAGAATGTTAGTTGGTATTTTATCGGTAATCAGTCAATGGGAGCGTGAAGTGATAAGTGAACGTACTATTGCGGGTTTAGAGCAAATGGTAAGAAGTGGTAAATATCCGTATGGTGGTAAAGATCCATATGGATGGACTAGATATAAAAATGTTCTAAAGATTGTTCCTGAAGAAGCTGAAATCATTAAAGACATGACTTATAAATTCGTTTATGAGGGATATGGGATTGATGATCTAAGAATATATTTAGAGAAAACGTATGGGATGAAAAAGAAATGGTATTTTATCCGTAACTGTTTAATAAATAAAAGAAACATTGGTATCTTTGAGTATCATGGAGTTGAATACAGTGATGTAGTACCAGCCATTATAGATAAAGATTTGTATGATAAAGCGGTAGAAAAAGCAACACATAGAAATGTATCACAACCAAACCAGGAAATGTATTTGTTTCACGGACTGGTCCATTGCAAGTGTGGTAAACGCTGCGATCACGTGAGTACTGTAAAAACAAAAAACAAATACAGACACACCTATTATTATTACTGGTGTCCAGAATGTAATAAACGTGTCAATCAAGATAAACTCTTTAATCAGATTGTTATACCACTCGGCTTGCACATCAATAGTAATAAAACATCCGAACAACTGAAGAAGCTAGAAGATAATTTGCATTTTTTTAAAGACAGAAGATTACAAATATTAGATGATTATATCAACGGAAATATAGATGTTACAACGTATGACATTTCTATAAAGAAGGTCAAGAAAATGATTTTTGATATTGGCAAGAAAATAAAAGAATTTGATGAGTCGGGTATTCGTCAGCTGATCTATGCAGATCGTGTCACGAAACGAAATTTGATACAAACACATATTAGCTATATCACGTATGATTTTGAATTAGGCGATGTTACCGATATAGTCTATAAAAAATAAACAATAGATGTATTTGCATAAATGTTCATGATATATAATTCGGTAGTACATAAAGATGTTCAATAGCTGAACATGAGAAAAGAGGGGACATGAACCCTGAACATGATTTTGATTAGAACGTATTTTGATTAGAACATATTATAAGGAATATAAAATCAAACACTTTCGTACAGCGTAAAAACACTTTCGTACAGCGTAAAAACCTCATTTACATTTTACACTATATGTGGTATATTACAGATGTAGGTAGAGGTTCTATCTAAATGTTATTATCTTTGTCATCCTCTTTATTAGGGTTCTGACCGATTGTCCTAAGTCAGCAACAAGTCGCTTTGTAAAAAGTAGAGGTAGAAAAAAACTAACGGCAGCTTATTAGGGTTCTGACCGATTGTCCTAAGTCAGCAACAAGTCGCTTTGTAAAAAGTAGAGGTAGAAAAAAACTAACGGCAGCTGAGGATGGCATATATTAGCATCTTATATAGATGCTTTTTTTAGTATTGGAGATTTTATGGCTACAAGATTTTTAAGAATAAATGACGTTTTTAGAGATTCTTTAGAAGAAACATTAGATAGAAATAATTGTTCTGGAAAAGTGAGACCATATTATTGTGGAATTCCTTATGAAGATAAGATTATTCTTGTGCCATTACGTAGTAGATGCCCTAGAAGTTATTCGATTCCTATTTATAATACAGGTGGCAGAGCAAGACCAGGTCTTGATTTTTGCAAAATGATAATAATAGACAGAAGTGAATTAAGTCAAAATACTTCAAGTGTAACAGTTAACGGTAACATCGTTGATGATTTGAACAGAAAGCAAAATCAAATACTTGCAATGGTTCGACAAACGGTCAGAGATTATAAAGCTATGAAAGAAAAAGTCGAAAACAATATGGACTTATCTTCTGATGAAAAATTCTTGAAAATGCGTTCAACTTTGAGGAATTGGGAAAACATTATTATATATTGGTATATTTAAAAAAGCGCCTACGAAAAATCGTAGACGTTTTTATTTAAGTTTATTTTACTAAATGACATTAACGGGAATCCTCTCTTTTTTTGCGGATTTTAGAAAGAGGTTATATGTGTAATAGTGGTGAATATTTATGAACAATCCGTTCTTATGCATAGAATAGGCTGTGGTTATAAGTAACAGTATTAATTGGTACTGTTAAATATAATGAATTTGTTGTAAAATTTTTTTATACAAACGCTTGACATTAAATTGGTCGGCCATTATAATATGGTTGTAGAAAGGAAAAACCAAAGATGAATAAGAAATCAAAACAGCAAAATGCAATTAAACAAGCGGAATATCATGCGGAATATGTTAACGCAAATTTAATTAGAAAAGAAGCAAAGTTTAATAGAAAAACGGAACCTGATCTAGTGGAATGGGTAGAATCTTTGGAAACTCCGTATCAAACGTATGTAAAACGATTGATTCGTGATGATATGAATAAAAAAAAGCAGGAAACTGAATAAGTGTTTCCTGTCGGTAGATAGTTATTTGAAAATTGAATGACTTTGAATTAGCAAATAAATAAAAGGCAATGTTCTCCATCGCCAAATTTTGAATGTTACCTTTTATTTTATCCCAACTATAACTATTCAAACTGGACGAATATATATATATATATTCGCTTTTTAATTAGTATAGCATAGAAAGCTTAATGGCAGGGGTAGTAGGACTCGAACCCACATCAACGGTTTTGGAGACCGCTATCTTAGCCTTTGGACGATACCCCTAAGTGCCCGTTAATGATAACATGAATTAAATGGTTGTGCAAGCTCTTTTTTTAAAAAATCTCAATTGACAATAATATGAGGGTTACTTATAATTAATTAGGTATTGTAAAGAACATACCTAAAAGGAGGCTCTTATGTCAAGCCAAGTAGTTGTAGGTACCCAATGGGGCGATGAGGGTAAAGGAAAAATCGTCGATGTTTTAGCAGAAAAGGCGGATATGATCGTTCGTTTCCAAGGTGGAGACAATGCAGGTCATACAGTCATTGTAAATGGTAAGAAACATGTATTGCACTTATTACCAAGTGGTGTTTTACACGAAGAAGCAACTTGTATTATTGGTCCAGGAGTTGTTTGTAACCCATTTGTATTATTAAAAGAAATGGAACAATTAGAAAAAGATGGTTTATCAACGAAACACATCATTATTAGTGACCGTGCACAGATGTTAATGCCATATCATCAATATCAAGATGAATTAGAAGAGCAAGCTGCATCTAATAAAATCGGAACTACAAAACGTGGAATTGGTCCATGTTATGCAGATAAGTATGCTCGTCATGGTATTCGTTATCATGAATTTAAGGATTTTGAACATTTTAAAGTACGTTTAAAAGAATGCTTAGATTTCAAAAACAAATTATTTACTGCCGTATATGGTGGAAAAGCTATGGATTACGATAAGATGGTAGCTGATTTTGAAGCTATTTATGATCGTATTGTCCCTATGATCCAAGAAACAACACACTTAGTAAATGAAGCTTTGGATGAAGATAAGACAGTATTATTTGAAGGGGCTCAGGCAGCTATGCTTGATATCAACTATGGAACATATCCTTATGTAACTTCTTCAAGTCCAACAAGTGCTGGTGTTACTACAGGTGCTTGTATTGCACCAAGTCGTATTCAGACTGTTGTAGGTGTAGTAAAAGCATACTCAACACGTGTAGGAGAAGGACCATTCGTAACGGAGTTATTAGATGAACAAGGTGAATGGATTCGTGAGCACGGTGGAGAATATGGAGCTACTACAGGTCGTCCTCGTCGTTGTGGATGGTTGGATCTATTGACTGTAAAACACGCAAACTTAATGAGTGGATTAACAGATATCGTTATCACTAAGATTGACGTATTAGACGGTTTAGATGAAATCAAGGTTTGTGTTGGATACGAAATTGATGGTAAAGAATATAACTATATTCCTAGTGATCAGGCAGATGTTGCCAAAGCTAAACCAATCTATAAAACTTTCAAAGGTTGGAAGACAGATATCACTAAGATGACTTCAGTCGAACAATTACCTCAAGAATGTTTAGACTATGTACACTTCATTGAAGAATTCACAGGCGTACGTGTTTCTATGATTTCTGTAGGACCAGATCGTGTTAATAATATTTACGTACATGAGATCAAGTAATTTGATCTCTTTTTTGATAATGATGTGATGGATGTATTGACAGAAGTTCAAAGATTGTGGGGGTAAATATGAATAAAAAATATTTTTTCTTTGACATAGATGGAACACTTACAGATAAGTCGACTGGTAAAATCGTACCAAGTGCACAAGTGGCTTTAAATGAACTTCAAAAGGCAGGTCACTTTGTAGCTATTGCGACAGGTCGTGCTCACTATAAAGCACGTAAGTTTATGGAAAGTGTGGGTTTACATGATATGGTTTGTTGCGGTGGTGGCGGATTAGTCATACATGATGAATTGGTTCAAAATATTCCTCTAGATTTAGAAAAATCAAAGGCAATTGCTAGACAAGCATTATCTTTGGGATATGGTGTTTTATTTGCGCTAGACGATTCGATTAAGGTATATACAAAGGATCATACATTCCAAAATCAAGTGGGTGATCGTAAGGAACCTACAGAATATATTTATGATGAAAATTTGGATGTGGATCAATTGGATGTGATTTATAAAATGTATATTTCTATTCCAAAAGAAAAAGAAGAAGAATTAACATTAAAGGATACATTAGGGAATATGCGTTTTGTACCCGATTATTTAATGTTTCAATATGATGCAAAACATCAAGGAATCTTGGATATGATGCAGCATATTGGTGGTGATTTAAAAGATGTGGTTGTCTTTGGGGATGACACCAATGATAAGGTGATGTTTGATCCACAATGGACAAGTGTTGCGATGGGAAATGCATGTCAAGAATTAAAAGATATCGCAACAATAGTTACAGATGCCAATGTGGATGATGGAATTTATAATATTTGTAAGAAAATGGAGTGGATTTAGCGTCGAAAGGCGCTTTTTTTGTGCAAAAAATTAAAATTTATTAGAAAAAGTGTCTTTTTTTTCGTATAAGAGTATGTAGGAAACTTCCTACTAGAAATGAGGTGCTCATGAGAAGTACTAATTTATTAAACAATTTCGCCTTTAAGTATGTGTTTGGCGAAGATTGTAAGGAGGCCAATGATGCCTTAAAATCATTACTCACGGTATTTTTGGAAAGAAAGGTGGTAAATGTACATGTAACGAATGTGGGAGTTGATCCAATACTTGAAGTTTTTCTAGAATTTGAAGACAACACTAAAATGAAATTAGCTATTTTGATTGACCAAAACAAAGTAAAATTACATCGCTTATCCGAGTATTATCTTATGCGGTTGTTTGGATTACAGAAAGAATATGATTTAAATCCATGTCAAGTCATTGCGTTCTATGATGGTAAGGAGTCGGAATTTGAAATAGATCTTCAATTTAGAAATGATAATGGTATTTTGTTTTTTCCAGATGGCATGTTGAAAATATCTGTGTATTCAACACAAAATTTAGATGAGTCTTATGATCAGATGAATGATAAAGAAAAAATGGTATATTACTTTTTGAATTGTCGAGACAAAAATAAAATTAAGATGATAGAAAATGATGAAATAATTCAGATGCTAGAAAAGCGTGTAGAAACGATATCGGATGATTATTGGACAAAATGGATTGAAGACTTTAGAATACAACAAGAAAATGAACTGAAACTTGAATTCGAAGAAGCTTATAAACGATTAAAGGAAGCGAATAAACGATTAGAGGAAGCTCAAAAACGATTAGAGAAAGCGAATAAACGATTAGAGGAGGCTCAAAAACGATTAGAGGAAGCAAATAAAAAAGTACAAGAAGCAAATAAACGTGTAGATGAATCTGATAAGCTGGTTGATAAGATGAATCAAGAAATGACTTAGATGGTTCGAACTATGCTTTCAAATGGTATGAGTGTATCTCAAGTTGCGAAATGTTTATCGAGAAGTGAAGGAAAAATCATGAAAAGGATTTTTTAGTCGTCTTTATGACGACTTTTTTTCTTGCCACTTTAAGTGGAAAAAGAAGATTTGAAAATTATTCTGTTAATATTTAATATATAGTTAACAATTTGGTCGACAAAAATTGTATACGAGGAGAGCGAAAATGGAAAAAATTCAAAATGTTCTTATGAAGTATTTGATGCCAATTGCGAACAAGCTTGAACAACAAAAACACATTCAAGCTATCAAAGATGGAATCGTTGCTTCAATACCTATTATTATCGTTGGTTCATTCTGCACTATTTTCTTAGGTATTGCCAACCTTTTAGGAAGTGGACCTGTTTATGATTTTTTAAATGCAAATATGGGGGTCTTGACATATGCATCAGCATTCACAAACGATATGCTTGCGGTATATGCAACATACTTTATTGCGAAGACTTTATCTGAAAAATATGATTTAAAAGGAAGTCAACCTGCTGTCACAGCTTTAGTTGTTTTCTTCATTCTTTGTGCTGTAGTCAAAGATGGTCAACTAAATACATCTTATTTAGGATCAACTGGATTATTTACAGGTATTGTTGCAGCCCTATTTACAGTTGAAATTTATCACATTTGTTACGAGCGTAAATGGTATATTAAAATGCCAGAAAGTGTACCACCAATGGTACAAGATAGCTTTGCAGCCTTAGTACCGTTAGTATTGAATACAATCATCGCCGTTGCGATCGCAAATCTTTCGTTAACATTTGGTAAGGTAGCCTTCCCACAATTGATCATGAATGTATTAGCACCAGCTGTAACAGGTATGGATACACTACCAGCTTTATTGATTGTGATGTTCTTAACTCAGCTATTATGGTTCTTTGGATTACATGGACCAAGTATTACTTCTGCTGTATGGGCAACTTTTGCGATTGCGTATGCCTCTGAAAATATGGCAGCATATACAGCAGGACAACCTGTTCAACATATTTTTACGTTTGGATTATTCTATGGTATATTATGCGTAACAGGATCTGGTTTAACATTGGGATTAAATATTTTAATGATGAGATCAAAGGCAAAATCATTGAGTTCAGTAGGTAAAGTATCCATTATTCCAAGCTTGTTTGGAATCAATGAACCATTAATTTTTGGTACACCAATTATCTTAAATCCATTTATGTTTATTCCATTTGTGTTCGGACCATTGATCTGTACAACGATTGTATATTTAACAATGAATTTAGGCTTAGTCGGTAAACCAATTGCCAATCCTCCAGGATTCTTGCCTCCAGGAGTAAGTGCATTCTTAATGACATTAGATTGGAAGGCTGTAGCCCTAGTATTTGTATTGTTGATTCTACAAACTGTGTTCTATTATCCATTCTTTAAGATGATGGAAAAAGAAGAGCTACAAAAAGAACAAGCTTTAGAAAAATAGGAAGAGAAACATGTTAACAGCTAGACAATTAAAAATTATAAAATTGATTATGAATAATCCGGGGATTCACGGAAAAGAAATATCAGAAAATTTAAATGTATCAACACGAACTATACGTAGTGAAATCACATTTATGAATGATGTGACAAACTGTATATTAATACGTTCGAGTACCAAACAAGGATATATGATTAATGATGAGCACCTAGATATTATTCGTAACATAGTCAATCAGGATAATGAAAATATGGATCTAGCTGTCTATCGTATTTACAAAATTATAGGTAAAATACTATTCTTTGAGGATTGCAGTATATATGATTTATCTGAATTATTAGGTTTATGTGATTCTGTAATCCGCAAAGAAATCAATAAAGTGATTCAATTTTTGTTGAAAAACTACAATGCGGAATTGTTCAGACTAAAAAAAGATGAGTGTGTCATTTTATTAGAAGAAAGTGAAATTCGTGAACTTCTTTTTAAAATTGTAAAAGACATGGCACTCGAAAATCCAGATGCATTAATGGACATTCTTTATATGCTTCTAAGTGATTCGTGGGTTATGAAATATTACAAATCCACAAAGGAAGATGTAATCAAAATCATGAATGGAGAACAAGTCTATTTATCAGAAACGGACTTATCCATTTTTGCAGCATGCATCTTGATATGTCGAGTACGAAATCTAAATGGATACAATCTAGAGGATAATCAAATAAGTTCTCCCGACGATCTTTCCACTCGTGTCATTACTAAATTATGTATGCAGTCACCTTATTTAGAACAGGCTGATATTTCGATTCTATATAACCTTTTACATACATTTAAAATGAAATCAACGGATGAAGTACCTGAAATCACAGATTTTACAGTGCTTGTATTTGATGAATTTTGTAATGAAGTATTCGATAAATATTCAATCAACTTAAAGGAATCGGAAGCTTTATCTAGTAAAATGCTTTTGCACATAGAATTTATGAATCGACGAGTTATTGGCGGATATGAATTAAAAAATCCCATTGTTGATGATGTAAAGACAAAGTTTCCATTTGCGTTTGAAATCAGTATGATGATTGTTCCCATTCTTTTCAAATACAAACGTGTTTATGTTACAGAAGATGAAATCTCATATTTAACTGTATATGTGGCACAATTTTTAGAGAATGAAAATGTAAAACTTAAAACAATCGTTGTCACAAGTCAGCGTCACAGCGTTAAACAATTGTTGACACAATGGCTTGAAATGTATTTTAAAAACCAGATTGCGATTGTGGATATCATAAATAAGGAAGCTTTGAAAAAGATGGATCTTACATCCATTGATTTAGTCATTACGTTGGATTCATTTCTGATCTTAAAAGATGTTGAAGTATTCAGTATGGATAAGTTGCCAGAAATCAAAGATATTGAACGATTGAATTCAATGATCCACATGATTCGTATGAATAAACGTGTTTCGAAGATATTAGATTGTTATATTCAAAAAGAACATGTAAAGGTATATCCAGACACAAAAGAGCTTCCTGAACTTTTACAAGAGATGTCTCAAAAGTTACATGAATCAGGATTCATATCCGATACAAAAGGATTTTATGAAGATGTTTTGTTGAGAGAAAAGAATTATCCAACTAATTTAGGATCACAGATGATGGTTCCACACGCTCTGTTTACATTTGCCGATAAAACAGGTATCGAAGTGGCCTTGCTGAAAAAGCCATTAGAACATGATGGAAATCAAGTGCAGCTCGTATTCTTATTAGCACTCGAAAAGAAACGAAACGATGAAATGAACTTGTTGTTTCAATTCTTTAACCAAATTGTTTCACACAAAAAATATATGCATGCACTTCTTCAAAGTGAAGATAGTGATGCCTTCATTAAAAACTTATATAGTTTTAAATTGTTAGAGTAAAAAGCAATAAAATCAAACATAATATATGTATCAATTTATTGTCTTATGAAAAGAAAGTGAGATAGTAAAATGAAGAAATTTTCAATTGTTATTGCAGGTGGAGGAAGTACATATACTCCAGAAATTATTTTAATGTTGTTAGACAACTTAGATCGTTTACCATTAAGAAGTATCAAATTATATGATGACGATGAAGAACGTCAAAATCATGTCGCAAAGGCGTGCGAAATCTTAATCAAAGAAAAAGATCCAACCATTCAATATGTCGCAACAACAGATCCAGAAGTAGCTTATACAGATGTTGACTTTGTATTAGCACACATTCGTGTAGGTAAGCTTGAAATGAGATCTCTAGACGAAAAAATTCCATTGAAATATGGTGTTGTTGGACAAGAAACATGTGGCCCAGGAGGCATGGCCTATGGCTTACGAAGCATTCCGGGTGTATTGGAAAACATTGAATATATGGAAAAATATTCACCAAATGCGTGGATGTTAAATTATTCCAATCCGGCTAGTATTGTAGCAGAAGCATGCCGTCGTTTTAAACCAAACTCAAGAGTTATCAATATTTGCGACATGCCAATTGGTATGGAGCATACAATAGCACGTATTTTAGGGTTCAAAAGCCGTAAAGAAATGTGCATCCGTTATTATGGATTGAATCATTTCGGATGGTGGACATCAATCAAGGATAAGGATGGAAAAGAATATATTCAAGACTTGATTAAACACCAGTTAAAATATGGAAACTGTTTAGCCGATGATGATGCATCAAATTATACAGACAGCTCATGGTTTGATACAGCTAAAAAGGTAAAAGATATTATCGCAATCGATCCAACGATGTGTCCAAATTCATATTTCCAATATTATTTGTTTGGAGATGACATGGTGGCACATACAGATCCAAATTATACTCGTGCTGATCAAGTTGTGGATACAAGAGAAAAACGTGTATTTGGTGAATGCGCTCGTATTGAAAAAGTAGGTACCGCAAAGGATACAACACTACAAATCGGTATCCATGCTGAATTTATTGTGGATCTAGCAACGGCCTTAGCATTTAATACGCATGAAAGAATGTTGTTGATTGTTCCAAATAATGGAGCGATTTCAAACTTTGAAAACGATGCTATGGTTGAAATTCCATGTATTGTTGGAAAAGATGGATATGAACCACTTACTGTGGGTGAAATTCCACATTTCCAAAAGGGATTGATGGAACAACAAGTAAACTGTGAAAAGCTTGTTGTCGATGCGTATGAGCAGCACAGTTATTTAAAAATGTTGCAGGCATTAACTTTAAATAAATGTGTTCCAAATGCCAATGTGGCAAGAAAAATTTTAGATGATTTTATTGAGGCGAATAAAGCATATTGGCCAGAACTAAAATAGAAAGAGGAAATCAAAATGAAAATATTGTTATGCTGTAATGCAGGAATGTCAAGTTCAATTCTTGTAAAAAAAATTAGAGATGTTGCTGAAAAAACAGGTGAAGATATTGAAGTGAGTGCAGTGGCTAATGCTTCAATTAAAAACGAAGTGGGTAAATGGGATGTATGCTTAGTAGGTCCACAATTGGTTTTTGCGGTGGATTCAATTCATCAACAATTAAATATTCCAGTTGCAAGTATTGAACCTAGAGCATACGCGATGGCAGATGGAGCTGCTGCTATTGAATTGGCAAAAAAATTATTGGGGTAATATGGCTAACGTTGAACAAATATCACAAGTTGCTATGCAAGTTATTACATATGCTGGTATGGCAAAGTCAAGTTATTTAGAAGCTCTTAAATATTATCGTGAAAACGATCAAACAGCTTACGAACAATCAATGTCAAATGGAGATGAAAGTTTTTCACAAGCCCACGAAGCCCATCTTCAATTGTTACAGCAGGAAATGAATACGCAAGAACCACAAATCACAATGTTGATGGCACATGCGGAAGATCAGCTTATGTCAGCAGAAACAATAAAGACTTTGATTCAAGAGATAATTTTATTAATAGAAAGTAGAGGCAAATAAAATGACAATTTGGGCAGACATTCAGACAAAGAATGGCTTTGCATCGGACGAAGTACAATCTTCATTACAGAAGTATATTCGTCGTGCAAAAGTTGAAGAAGCTTGTCAAGCAGCCTATGAATTATATACTTCAGGACCTGTCTTCTTAGACAAAATGTGGTCTCGTCTAGAAACGATTGCAGTTGAAGACGTTGGATTTGGAGATTTAAATGTTCCAGTTTTAATTCATGCACTTGATCAGATGCGTAAAAATTTCCCATACAATGATGGGGATCAACCTATGTATTTTATTCATGCGATTCGCGTGCTTTGTACATGTACAAAGGATCGTTCAAGTGATTATTTAAAAAATATCATTATCAAGGAATCGGCCATGGGAAAAGTGGTAGAAGTACCAGATATCGCATTGGATAAACACACTAAACGTGGACAAGAAATGGGACGTGGATCAAAACACTTCTTTGAAGAAGCTACAAAGGTGATTCCACAATTAGAAATCGACAATGATTATCGTGAACGCTATGGAAAGATTCTTGAAACATATGATCCAGATCATGTTGTTGAGAATGCATTCAAATATAGTTCAGAACAATATTAATGGAAAGTGAGTGTAAGAGAATATGTCATATAATATTTGGGCTGCCGCAAAAACAAGAAATGGCTTAGCCGCAGATGAAGTGATTTCTACACTTCAAAAAAGCATTCGACGCAATAAAGTAGAAGAAGCATGTCAAGCTGCTTATGAATTATATATCACAGGACCTTTGTTTTTAGATAAGCTATGGCGTCGATTACTAACAATTTCAGTTGAAGATATTGGTTTTGGAAATTTACAAGCGGCTGTGCAAGTCAACACATTAAATGAAGTACGTAAAACATATGCGTATGATGATGGGGATCAGCCAATGTATTTTATCCATGCGATTCGTTTACTTTGTGCAAGTACAAAAGATCGTTCAAGTGATTATTTGAAAAATATTATTATTAAAGAAGCAGCCATGGGAAAAGTCATGGAAGTTCCAGATATAGCTTTGGATAAACACACTAAACGTGGACAAGAAATGGGACGAGGATCAAAACACTTCTTTGAAGAGGGAACAAAGGTCATTCCTCAATTGAAAATTGATAATGATTATCGTGAAAGATATGGTAAGATTTTAGAGAAGTATGATCCAAATCATGTTGTACCGAATGCATTTAAGTATAACCCAGGACAATATTAAGATTGAAAGACCAGCTTTGACTGGTCTTTATTTTAGGAGGAAATTATGTCAACAGCACACAATAGCGCAAATATAGAAGATGTCGCAAAAGTCGTTTTAATGCCAGGTGATCCATTAAGAGCTAAATTGATTGCCGAAAATTTTTTAAAGGATGCCGTATTATTTAATGATGTACGAGGCATGCTAGGATATACAGGGACTTATAAAGGAAAAAGAGTTTCTGTCATGGGAAGCGGAATGGGAATGGCAAGTATGGGAATCTATTCCTATGAACTTTTTAAATTCTATGATGTTGATGCCATTATACGAGTTGGTAGTACAGGAAGTTATTCTGAAAGATTACCAATGAAGTCTGTAGCTTTAGTCAAAGGAAGTTATTCAGAATCTACCTATGCCTTAGCACAAAGTGGTGATAAAGATACAATGCAATATCCAAATGAAGATTTAAATAAGTTGATTGAAAGTGTAAGTCAAGAAGTTTCGATTCCTGTTGTAAAGACAAATACACATTCTAGTGATGTGTTCTACTATGAAGGGGGCTTGGAACAACCAGAAAAAATGGTTGAAGAACAGGATGCGCTTTGCGTCGAAATGGAGAGTTTTGCCCTATTCCACAATGCCAAGGTATTGAATAAAAAGGCGGCTTGTTTATTAACGGTATCGGATTCTTTATGTACAAATGAACATTTAAGTGCGGATGAAAGACAAACATCCTTTAATGAAATGATTACCCTTGCCTTAGAAAGTGCAATTCGCTTATGAAATACAAAAAAATAGTTTGTGTCGTTATTGATTCTTTTGGGATTGGACAAGCTACAGATGCCAAAGAATTTGATGATGTAGGTGCCGATACTTTTGGACATATCCTAGAATATCGCCCAGATTTAAAGATAGATAATCTATATCAATTAGGTTTAGGAAATCTTCATCCTTGTGGTAAAGCTTTACAATCAAAAGGCTATGCTTGTAAGATGCATGAGGCAAGTTGTTCCAAAGATACAATGACAGGTCATTGGGAAATGATGGGAATTCATACGACAAAACCATTTAAAACATTTACTGAAAATGGTTTTCCTGATGAATTGGTTCAGGAATTAGAAAGATTAACAGGCCATGTCTTTATTGGAAATAAAAGTGCAAGTGGAACGGAAATTTTAGATGAGTTGGCGATGGAAGAGATTCAATCGGATGGAAAGAAATTGATACTTTATACATCGGCCGATAGTGTTCTACAAATTTGTGGACATGAAGAAGTGACAGGACTTGATGAATTGTATCGTGTTTGTCAAATTGCTCGAGAAATAACTCTAAAACCAGAATATAAAGTAGGAAGAGTCATTGCCCGTCCTTATGTTGGAGATTCAATTGGGCACTTTACACGCACGAGCAATCGTCATGATTATGCGTTGTCTCCATCGAGTAAAACCGTTTTAGATGTCTTAAAATCAAATGCATTTGATGTGATTGGTATTGGTAAGATTTCGGATATTTTTAATGGGCAGGGAATCACAAAAAGTATTCATTCGACTTCAAGTCATGAGGGTATGCTTCAAACGATTGAAGAAATGAAAAAAGATTTTACTGGTTTATTATTTACGAACCTTGTGGATTTTGATGCCAAATGGGGACATCGAAGAAATGTTTCTGGATATGCCGATGAACTTGAAGATTTTGATGTCTTGCTAGGGCAATTACTTTCAGTTCTTGATTCAGATACACTATTAATTATAACGGCCGATCATGGAAATGATCCAACCTATAAAGGAACGGATCATACTCGAGAGTGTGTGCCATGTTTAATGTATTCACCAAGTATGAAAGAACATGGAATATTGGACGATTCAAGTTCTTTTGGTGTTCTTGGTGCAAGTGTTTTAGATAACTTTGATTTATCAAAACCATCTGATTTGATTGGTGAGTCTATTCTTGATTTGACAAAGTAGAAAAAATATATTAATTTATTTTAGCGTTTTATTTTCGTTTTGGTATCCCCTATGAAACTGCCAAAACATAGGGGAGGTAATTTTTTATGAATAAAATGGAAAATATGGAAATCAAACAATTGGTGGTTTCTATGAGTTTGCCCATCATCATCTCGATGGTGATTCAAGCTTTATATAATATTGTCGATAGTATCTTTGTTGCCAAAATTTCAAGTGATGCACTTACCGCTGTATCTTTATGTTATCCAGTACAAACAATTATGATTGCGATTGCCTGTGGTACAGCCGTTGGCTTTAATACATTGCTTGCACGATATTTAGGTGAAAAGAAATTTGATTATGCGAATAATACTATGATGCATGGAATCTTATTAGGATTTGTGAATGGACTTGTCTTTTTGATTTTAGGTTTACTATTTTCTAATGTCTTTTTATCTTGGTTTACATCTGATCAAAATGTAATTCCATTAGCCAATACGTATATTCGTATTTGTACGATGTTTTCATTTAGTGTCTTTGTACAAATCATTTTTGAAAGAATCATGCAGGCAACAGGAAATGCCATTTGTAACATGGTTATGCAAGGAGCAGGAGCCATTATCAATATTATTCTAGATCCAATCTTGATCTTTGGATGGTTTGGCCTACCTGAAATGGGGGTTGCCGGAGCTGCTGTTGCGACTGTTATTGGACAGTTTTGTGCCATGCTTATTGGATATGTTATTACGAAGGTAAAAATAAAAGAATTGGATATTCATATACATAATTTTTCCTTTTCGACACCTATTCTATGTAAAATCTATAAAGTAGGAGTTCCTGCCATATTAATGCAGTCCGTATTAAGTTTTATGACTGTTTTTATGAATATGATTCTAGCACCAATCTCAGCTATGGCGATTACTGTCTTTAGTGTTTACTATAAATTACAGAATTTCTTGAATATGGCCGTGCTTGGAATCACCAATGCCTTAATTCCAATTGTTGCCTATAATAATGGGGCCAACAGAAAAGATCGAGCAATTGAAGCTATACAATTTTCTATGATTTTATCGATTTTCATCATGGCTGTAGGAACAATTGTATTTCAATTATTCCCTAAACAATTATTAGCTATGTTTAGTGCGAATGACCAGATGTATGGATTAGGAATACCAGCCTTAAAAATCATTAGCTTAAGCTTTGTGTTTGCCGGTATCAGTATGGTACTATGTGCTGCCTTCCAGGCTTTAAATAAGGCAAATATTTCGTTAGTGATCACTTTGGCTAGACAACTAGTCATCTTAATTCCATTGACATATGGGTTGATGAAATGTTTTGGCATTCATGTAGGTTGGTATGCTTTTGTGGTTACGGAATTTATATGTACCACATATTCATTATTTGAATGGAGAAAAATGAAAAGGTAGCATTCGCTACCTTTTTGCGTATTTAAATGTATACATACAAATGGATGTGGCAATGGCCACGTTTAGACTTTCAAAAGTTTCCATTTCAATTTTGATAATGTGATTGCTTAAATCAATTAATTCTTTACGAACACCTTGACCTTCGTTGCCGACTAGAATTGCGTATTTTTCACTTGGTTTAATATCTTGAAGATCCTTGTGATTGTCATGTAAAGCTGTGGCATACACTTCAATATTTCTTTCTTGGAGTAGTTTGATTTCTTCTTTAAGATCTGTTTGAATCACAGGAATATAGAAAAGGGCTCCTTGACTGGACTGAATCGTTTTTGGATTGTAGATATCCGCACATCCTTTTGACATATAAATGCAGTCGATGCCAAAAGAGTGGGCGGTTCTCAAAATCGTTCCTACATTTCCTGGATCTTGTACATTATCAAGTAATAGAATATTTTCTTCTTTTACTGGCTTTAAGTTTAGCTTTTTACATATACCAATCATCTTTGAATTTGAATTCTGATTTGACAATTTATTTAATACTTGTTGCGTTACTGTTTCATAGTTAAATTGAATGGGGCACTCAATTCCTTCAAGAATAAATAATTCTTGTAAAGCATTTGCGTTATATGCTTCTTTAATCATATGTTCGCCTTCAACTAGAAATAAATTTGTCTTATCTCTTTCTTTTTTTTGGATCAGTTTGGCATATTCTTTTATTTTCTTATTGTTTGTTGATTGAATCATAAAAAAATATTACCATACTTCGGCTTGAAAAAAAACATGGACTTCGATATAATTTGAACTGTTAAAGCAATGAGAAGACATAGTAGCTATTTAGCGCTTAGATAAGAGAGTAAACTGTTTGGTGAAAGGTTTATATGAGTAGGGATAGTGAATTCACCTTTGAGTAAGAGTTAAAACCTCTTCCGTTTCATACGGTTATCATGGTCAATTAAGTGTGTCTATCAAGACGAAGCAAGATGGTAACGCGGCAAAAAGTCGTTCTTGCGTCGTCTTTTTTTTGTTTTTAGGGAAAGGAAGAACAACATGAAAACAATCGAAGAGCTTTTGCAGGAAGCTACACAAAAAATTCAAGATGTTAAAGATTCATCTTCATTGAACGATTTACGTGTCTTGTATTTAGGTAAAAAAGGACCCGTTCAAGAGTTGATGAAGGGTATGAAGGATTTGTCGAAAGAAGAAAAACCTATCTTTGGACAAAAGGTCAACCAATTGAAACAAGATCTTTCTAAGATGATTGAAGAAAAGAAAGAACAATTGGCGGCTTTAGAAATGCAAAAAAAGATCGAATCTGAAAAAATCGATATTACATTACCTGGTCGTAAACCAGAATTAGGGAATGCGCACCCATTAAATTTGGTACGCCAAGAATTGGAAGATCTATTCATTGGTTTAGGTTACCAAGTTATTGAAGGTGATGATATTGTGGATGATGAATATTGTTTTGAAAGAGCTAATATTCCTAAGGATCACCCAGCACGTGATATGCAGGATTCTTTATATATTGATCCAAATCGTTTATTGAGAACACATACTACGGCCATTCAGATGGTTGTATTAGAAGAAAGTGCACCAAATTTACCAATCAAAGTTGTATGTCCAGGTAAGGTATACCGTCGTGATGATGATGATGCAACGCACTCTCACCAATTCATGCAGATGGAAGGTTTAGTTATTGGTGAAAAGGTCACTTTAGCGGACTTAAAGGGAACTTTAGAATTTATGGCCAGAAAGTTATTTGGTCAAGATCGCCATATTCGTTTTAGACCTAGTTATTTCCCATTCACTGAACCAAGTGTAGAAGTGGATGTTTCTTGTCACATTTGTAACGGAAAAGGATGTCCAACATGTAAAGGGACTGGATGGATCGAAATTCTAGGTGCTGGAGAAGTACATCCTAACGTATTAAAAATGGCTGGTTATGATCCAGAAAAATGCAGTGGTTTTGCGTTCGGTGTAGGTATTGAGCGTGTTGCGATGTTGAAATATGGTATTGATGATATTCGTCATTTCTATACAAATGATAAACGATTCAATTCTACATTCAAACGTTATGAGTAGGAGGATTTAAATATGCGTATTTCAAGAAAATGGTTTAATCAATTTATGGATGTACAAGATCTTTCTATTGAAGAAATGGCAAAACGTATTACAGATGCTGGTTTTGAAGTAGAAGGTATTGAACATTTATCGCAAGGAACAAATTTAGTGATTGGTCACGTTGAAACTTGTACTGAACACCCAGACAGTGATCATTTACACTGTACAACCGTTAATGTTGGAAATGAAGTTGTCAATATTGTGTGTGGTGCACCAAACGTGGCTGCAGGACAAAATGTAATTGTTGCACTACCAGGAGCTGTTTTGCCTGGTGGAGAAATCAAGAAAGGTGTTATTCGTGGTGTTGAAAGTAATGGTATGATTTGTTCATTACTAGAACTTGGGGTAGATCCATCAAGTTTAAATGATGATCAAAAAAATGGTATTGAAGTATTACCAGCTGATGCACTAGTAGGAAATACGGATCCATTAGGTTACTTGGGCTTAGATGATGAAGTATTAGATATTGGATTAACACCAAATCGTAATGATTGTCTAGCTGCATTCAATATGGCAAAAGAAGCAGGAGCTATTTTAAATCGTGAAGTTAAACTTCCTGAATATAATGGGGCTAGTGATGTGGGTAGCAAAACGCATCTTCATGTTGAAAGCACAACATCAAAATGTCCACTATTCTATGGCAAAGTTATTAATCATTTAACAATCAAAGAAAGTCCAAAATGGATGAAAGAATTATTGGCAGCTAGTGGTGTAAAATCAATCAATAATGTTGTTGATATTTCAAATATTGTTATGTTAGAAACAGGGCAGCCAATGCACTTCTATGATGCAAAATCATTGCCAGTACAAAGTATTGTTGTAGCGGATGGATTTGATGAAGAATATACAGCTTTAGATGGTGTAACTTATAAATTACAACCAGAAGATATTGTCATCACAAACCAAGGAAAACCAATCGGTATTGCCGGCATCATGGGAGGAAATGATTCTAAAATTTTAGATACAACAGATTCAATTATTATTGAATGTGCAATTTTCGATCATGTATCGATTCGTAATACAGCTCGTCGATTAAATTTATCAACGGATGCGAGTGTTCGTTACCAAAAAGGGATTGAGCCATTAGCTAGTAAGAAAGCCTTAGATCGTGCCGTTCAATTGTTGATTGAATATGCCGATGCGACAGGTATTGAAGAAACGGTTCAATATGGACAAGTTCCTTATGAGCCAAAATCAATTTCTTGTACTTTAGAAGCTATCAACAATCGTTTGGGTACAGATTTTAAATTAGATGAAGTCATCGATGTATTTACACGCTTAGACTTTGATCCTGAAGTATCTCATGATTTGATCACATGTCACATTCCAAGTTCAAGAACCGATATGGAAGGTATGGCGGATTTAAGTGAAGAAGTCATTCGTATGTTAGGTTATGATCGTTTACCTAGTACACTTCCAGTAATGCCTATGACAGAAGGTAAATTAACGTATAAACAACAATTGACTCGTCAGGCACGTCAATTCTTATGTGCTCAAGGTTTACAAGATTGTTTAACATATACTTTAATTAGTACTGAAAAGAAAGAGAATGCGATTTTCAACACGGATGAAGCGATTGAACTTGCAAGTCCTATGAGTGAAGAGCGTCGCTATATTCGTACAAGTATTTTGCCAAGCTTATTAGATGTAGTTTCTTATAACCGTGCTCGTAATATCAAAGATATCAATGTCTTTGAATTGAGTGATGTAGCTGGTGTAAGTGGTGCTAAAATGCATTTAGCTATCGCCATGAGTGGTAACTTGCAACAAACGCGTTGGACAAGTGATGTAACTCCTAGTGATTTTTATACATTAAAAGGTTTGATTGAAGCTTTCTTAGATCAGATTGGTATTGCCGCTCAAAGAGTTTCATTTGTAGAAAATGATTTGGATACAACACATTTTCATCCTTATCGCAGTGCAAAAATCATGCTTGGAAAAGATTGTGTTGGATTATTAGGTGATATTCATCCTCAATATGGTAAGAATATTGTGATGGCTGAACTTGACTTTAATGCGTTGATTGATGTGAAGAAATCAAAAATCAAATTTAGTCCAGTATCAAAATATCCAAGTGTATCTCGTGACTTGGCATTCGTATTAGATCGTGCAATGCCAGTACAAAAGGTAGTGGATACAATTAATAAGCAAGGTCGTTTAAATAAAGAAATGATCATCCGTGATGTAGAAGTATTTGATGTGTATGAAGGTGAACACGTAAGTAAAAATGAAAAGTCAGTAGCGTTATCGATCACATTCCAGTCGGATTCTCATACATTAAAAGATGAAGAAATCAACCAAGTGTTTGAGGCAATCTTAGAACATATTCAAAAGGATTGTAATGCGACACTTCGTAGTTAAGAGATGTTTATGACATCTCTTTTCTTTTGTTCAGCAAATCTTGTAAAGGGCTTACAAAAAGATTAAAATAAGACATATAAGGAGATTTTTTCTATGCAAAAATATATTTTAGCAATTGACCACGGAACAACAAGTACACGTGCCGTATTATTTGATAAGGCAGCTAACGTGGTAGAAATTGCCCAAAAAGAAACGACAATATCCTACCCACATCCAGGTTGGGTAGAACAAGATGCCAATGAGATTTGGCTTGCGTGTTTAGCCGTGATGAGCGAGGTCATTTTAAAAAGTAAGATCAGTCCAGAACAAGTAGCTGCCATTGGAATAAGTAATCAACGTGAAACAAGTGTTTTATGGGATGCATTAACAGGACTTCCTGTAAGTCCAGCTATTGTATGGCAGTCTAAACAGACAAAGAGTATTTGCGATGGTTGGAAGAAAAAGGGGTATGAAGATATTGTAAAGGCGAAAACGGGTCTTCGTATTGATCCTTATTTTTCTGCAAGTAAGATTCGTTTTATTTTTGATCAGAATCCAGATGTATATGAAAAGGCGAAAAAAGGGGAAGTCTTATTTGGCACGATGGATAGTTGGATTGTATGGAAGTTATCTGGTTCATTAACACATATTACCGATGTATCAAATGCGAGTCGTACCTTGCTTTTTAATATTCATACTTTGTCTTGGGATGATGAATTGCTTGAAATGTTTGATATTCCAAAATGTATTTTACCTCAAGTAAAACCTACATCCTATGCATATTGTAAGACGGCTGCGTATCATTTCTTTGGTCAAGAAGTGCCAATTTGTTGTGTTGTAGGAGATCAACAGGCGGCTTTGTTTGGTCAAGGCTGTTTTGGAGCAGGTGGCATTAAGAATACATATGGTACAGGTGGCTTTATGTTGATGAATACGGGCAAGAGAATTGTCGAATCTAAAAATGGTTTATTATCAACTGTGGCTTGGCAAATTGGTGATCAGGTCGATTATGCTCTTGAAGGAAGCATTTTTGTTTCTGGTAGTCTAATGAAGTGGCTTCGTGATCAGATGCAGTTATTTGAAAATACAAAAGATACACAGGTTATGGCTGAAAGTGTAGAGAATACCAATGGAGTTTATATTGTGCCAGCCTTTGTGGGTCTTGGAGCACCCTATTGGGATGATGCATGTCAGGCTAGTATTTTAGGTTTAACTTTTGGAGCTAATAAAAATCATATTGTACGTGCAGCTTTAGAATCTATGGCATATCAATCAAAGGATGTATTAGAGGCTATGAGACAGGATAGTCAAATTGATATTACTTCTATGAAGGTTGATGGTGGGGCTTGTGCCAATAACTTCTTGTTGCAGTTTCAAAGTGACTTACTTCAAATGCCTGTACAACGCTTTAAGACAAATGAACTAACGGCTTTAGGTGCTGCTTATCTTGCAGGGCTATCTTGTGGTTATTGGACAAAAGATGAGCTTGGTGTAGAACTTTCTAAAGAGTTTGTGCCTGAAAAGAGTAAGGAAGAAATGGATAGCTTGTATTCAAACTGGAAAAAGGCGGTAAAAACTTGCCAGAGTTACAAATAAAAGTTAGAATATTGGCATGGAAATTTATACAAAAGAAGATTTTAAACAAATTTTTATAGATTTAGGCATTCAAAAAGGGAGTAAGGTTTTATTGGAAGCAGATTTGGATCGTTATAGTGGTTTGGTTGGAAATGCTCAAATGTTGATTGAAACGTTGCAAGAATTGATTGGGGATACTGGCTTGTTGTGCATGCCGTGTTTCTCTTATTCTTGTTTGGATCCTGCTTGTCTTGAAAACTATTATCCTTATGAAAAGTGGAAAGAGGTTCGCGAGAATTTACCTGGTTTTCATGTAATATTTACGCCAAGTGAAATATATAAGGATTGCACAAATTTATTTTTACGTTATAAAGATGTTTATAGGTCAAATCATCCTGTATATAGTTTTGCGTATTGGGGTAATTTTGATGAAGAGGTTTTAAAGGTGGATGTCAATGATGCATTAAGTTTTCATGGAAGTTTATCTTTTTTAAATGAAAAAAATGCCTGTAACCTTCTTATTGGTGTGTTACCAGAAAAGAGTTTAATGGTGCAGGCACTTTCAAATGAGTATCAATTGGGAAAGACGATTGTACAAAGAGCGTTTCTTCGTTCAAAAAGACAATTGACAAAATCTTTTATTGTTCAAGTTGTAGATGAAGAAATATCTAGAGATTTACTAGATGGTTTGACAGTTCTACAAAGTGAATCGAGTTTAGAAGATGTTTATGTACTTAGAAAAGGGGAATAAAGAATTCGCAAATCTTTTCTAAGATAGCTTGATCTTCAATTGAGAAATTGTTGAATTCAAAAGAATCAATATCTAAGATGGCAACGAGTTTGCCATCTTTTTTTAAAGGAATACATATTTCTGAGTTGGAAGCACAATCGCATGCAATGTGACCAGCAAATTTATGTACGTCTTCAATTCTTTGTGTTTCTTGCGTTTTAGCGCAAGTACCTACAACACCTTTTCCGTATGGTATGCGTGTACAGGCAACTTTTCCTTGGAAAGGTCCTAAAGTGCATTCTTGATTTTTTTTATCACAAATATAGAAGCCTAGCCAATTGATATTTTCCATTTCATGGAATAAAAGGGCAATCAAATTGGATATGTTTGCGATGTTTGGGAGTGTTTCATCCACTAAATACTTGCATTGTTCAATTAATATTTCATTCATTTTTATCACCGTACTTATTTTACCAAAAAAACAATGAAATTAGTGACTTTTGTCATTGAAAAAAAGCTTTTTTTTAAGTACTATATAAGTGTAAATAAAGCTTTTTTTAAGGCTTGAAGAATTTGTGATTGATACTAATACTTCTGAAGGAATAACAGACAGTAAAATTGATAGCGCGAATCATTTTTAGTGTCAAAAACAAATTTTGGCAAAGAGAAGATTCTAGTAGGTTTGACGGAGCTGAATGAATCTTCTTTTCTTTTTTTTAAATTTTTTAAAAAAAGGGGTTTACAAGATGGGAAGTATTTGGTAATATAGATGAGCACTGCTGAGGTGCACATGATCTTTGAAA
>ERZ791923.375-NODE-375-length-69813-cov-10.436079_pt1 | contig 69813 bp, 70 predicted proteins | sample MGYA00510133_ERZ791923 | MGnify/ENA primary metagenome ERZ791923 (study PRJEB30046, sample SAMN00792106) | human gut metagenome | study: EMG produced TPA metagenomics assembly of the A metagenome-wide association study of gut microbiota in type 2... | reverse complement strand
TTTGTCTCCAACTGTTTAAAGGAAGTATAGGAGGAGGTAAATTTACTCATGAAAAGAGTCATAAACATTGTTGAAGATGAAAAAGATATCAATAATTTAGTTGCCCAATATTTACGTAAAGAAGGATATGAAGTTCATTCATATTATACATATGAAGAAGCGAGTGCTCATGTCGTAGATGATGATGTGCATTTGTGGATCTTGGATATTATGTTGGATGATAAATCTGGATTTGATTTGATTGAAGAAATTCGTCTACAAGGACCAGAAACGCCTGTTATCTTTATGTCTGCGCGTGATAAAGAATTTGATCGTATTATTGGTTTAGAAAAAGGTTGTGATGACTATATCACAAAACCATTTTCACCAAAGGAACTTGTATTAAGAGTTAACAATATTATCAAGCGTGCATATCGTGATGACAATAATCGTATTAGTATTGATGGTTATGAATTGGATGAAGAACAAAGAAAGATCTATGCGGATAATGTGGAAATTGAATTAACGACAAAAGAATTTGATTTGTTGATGATGTTTATTAAAAATAAAGGAATCGCATTCTCTCGTGATAAGATTTTAGAAAATGTTTGGGATGAAAACTATTTCGGTAGTGATCGAGTTGTAGATGATACTTTGCGTCGTTTACGTAAAAAACTTCCAAATCTAAATATTCATACAATCTATGGATATGGATATCGTTTAGGGTGATACAAATGTATCCCCTTTTCTTTTTCTTATGGTAAAATGATTGTGACGAGGTGATATTTTTATGAAGGGACCTTCTTTTTATTTTCAAAAAATGTCATTAACACGACAAATTCTTACGATTATTTTGACGGTTTTGATGTTTTTTATCATGTTTTTCTTTGTGTTCGTCAGTGATAATATTGATCGAACCATTACGAAACAAATGTATGAGTTGATTCTAAATCGACAAACCCCGATTGTTGGTTTAGTGGATTCAAAACAAAACAATAGTTTAGATGACATTTATGCTTTCTTAGCGAGTGATAGTGTTCAGACAAATTGTCTAATTCAAAATGATGAAATGAATGTGATTTCAAACCAGAATTCAAATCGAAAACCGGTCAATCATAAGGTGTATGAATATTTATTAGAACAATCGAAAGATATGGATTCTAAGACAAATAATGTTTCACAAGGAACAATTACAGTCGCAAATTCAAAATATTATTATCGTATGATCTATTGCCATGATGATATTATTTTGGCAAGTTTTATGGATGATACATATGCGACACAATTTAGAGATTCATTAATTGATTCAACAGTGTATGTTATTGTGATTGCGTTTATGATCGTATTCTTGATTATTCTAATGTGGGTATTCTCTATTATTCATCCTTTGAATTTAATTCGAAATTATATCGAACAGATCAAGGATGGTAAAGAAGTTGAGCTTCATTTAAATCGAAATGATGAAATAGGTGAAATGGCAACTGCGATTGTGAAGATGAATGATGAATTAAAGAAACAGGATAAAGCCAAAGAAGATATGATTCATAATATTTCGCATGATTTAAAAACGCCGATCGCGACAATTAAATCCTATGCAGAATCTATTAAAGATGGAATCTATCCTTATGGAACACTTGAAAGTAGTGTTGATGTCATTTTGGACAATGCACAACGGCTTGAGAACAAAGTACATTCCTTGTTATATATGAATCGTGTTGAATATTTAGTGGCTAGTGATGCCGAGGGTGTAGTCACAAATATGAAGGATGTTGTGGAGCAGGTTGTATTGAATGCGGCTGTGATTCGTCCGGAAATTCAAGTAATCACAGATGTTGAGGAAGTTTTCTTTGATGGTTTGATTGAAGCATGGCGTGTAGCCATTGAGAACATTATGGAAAATGCCTTCCGTTATGCGAAATCGTATATTAAGATTGAAGTAAGAGAAGACTGGCTATGTATTAGTAATGATGGTCCGAAAATGCCAGAAGATAGAATTCAATCTTTATTTAGGCCTTATGAAAAAGGAGAAGGTGGTCGATTTGGACTTGGATTATCCATAGTTTCTAAAGTTTGTAAGGCCAATCACTATATTGTTAAGGGTGAAAATAGTGAAGATGGTGTTCGTTTTATCATTTATCGAAAGATGAAAAAACAAAGAAAGAAAAAAGAAAACGCTTGGGTAAAAAATAAAGGAGAAAAAGCATGATGAACGTTGCGACAATTGGATCTGGTGTTATTGTAGATCGTATGATTGAAGCTATGCGTTTAGATGGACGATACAATTTGTATTGTGTGTATTCTAGAACGCAAGAAAGAGCAAAAGAATTTGCTGATAAACATGGCATTCAAAAGTATTACACGGATATGGAAGAAATGTTGAACGATGAAAATGTGGATATTGTCTATGTGGCAAGTCCTAATTCACTGCATTATAAACAATCAAAAATGGCTTTGGAACACAAGAAGTATGTTATTAATGAGAAGCCTTTTACACCGACTTTAAAGGAGTGTAATGAACTATTTGAAATTGCCAAAAAGAATGGTGTTTATATTTTTGAAGCCATCACAAATGTGCATCTTCCAAATTATCAAATTATTAAGGAAAATCTATCAAATTGTGGAAATATTAAGATGGTACAATGCAACTTCTCGCAATATTCATCAAAATATCAAAGATATAAAGATCATATTCAAACGAATGCCTTTGATCCAAACTTTAATGGTGGAGCACTGATGGATATCAATGTATATAATCTTCATTTTGTGACGGGATTATTTGGTAAACCGAAAGATGTTCATTATTTTAAGAATGTTGGATATAATGGCATTGATACAAGTGGAATTGTTATTATGGAATATCCAGATTTTATCGCAACTTGTACAGGGGCAAAAGATTGTTCAAGTCCTTATACTGTATATCTACAAGGGGATCAGGGAACATTGATTGTTTCTGGTGCAAGTAGTGGTGTGTGTAAAGATGTTTTCTTTGATGCTCCAAAGAAGGATCAAATCGGTAAAAAGGCAGTGGACACAAAAGAAAAAATCAGTATTGAACAGCCGAATCACATGTTGTATGAGTGTAAAGATTTTATGGATATCATCTTGAATAAAGATGATAAGGCATATACAACATATAAGGAACAAACGCAAATGGTTGTCGAATTATTAGAAAAGCTATCATGACGATAGCTTTTTTTGAAATATGTACAATTTTTCTGTACTTTGACTCGCATCAAAAACATAATCAAGTTCATTAAAGCTAGTAATATCTTTAATGTCTTCAATCTCATTTTCAGCGAGATAGCGAACCATGGCTCCTCTAGCCATCTTGGCATACACTCCTTTTTCTTTACCATTTTCTTCGATAAAGCGAACATCCACTAATGGTTTATATTTTCGAATGATTTTGGCATATTCTTCACTCGCAAGATTTAATATTGGTTCATCGACTTGTTTGGCAAGATCCTCTTTCCAAAAGTCATATAAAGAGAATGGGCATTTTGTCTGCATTTCTAAACGATAGGGCGTTATCGCATCTAACGGTCTTAACAATCCATAGAAACCGGAAAGAATATAAAGATGTTCTTGAATATATTTCATTTGATCATCTGTAAATACATGAGGAGCCATATATTGATATTGAATGCCGGAATAAGAAAGTATGGCAGGTGTACAATTTTTGTCTAGACTCATATTTTGAAATTGTTCATATGTAGTTTTGGCAATCGTATCGGAACATTTTAAATATGATTTTAATTCTTCATAATCCAAACATTGAAGGTGATGTAAAAGTTTTGTTGTTTTTAATAAAAATAAAGGGGTTGTACATTGAATAACAACATCATCAATTGTTTTCATCTTTTTGGCGGGAGATATAATTATTTTCATACAACTATTGTATAATAACTTTTAAGAAAAGGAAGTGAAGATTATGGTAAAAACAGAAGAAATGCTAAAAAATCTAGAGGATTTGATCAATACGCCAAGTGTCGTCGGTTTCTATCCTGAAATTCATAAAAAATTAAGTGAAATGGTCGGAAATCTAGGATATGAGCTTGAATTTGATAATAAGCGAACTGCTTATGTTCGCATACCAGGTAAAGATTCAAGTAAGACAGTATGTGTAGGTGCACATTTGGATATGATTGGTTTGTAAGTTCGGCATGTGATGGAAAATGGATAGATCGAAGTGAAAAACTTGGGTGGAGTCAATTTTCATAATATTGAAGGTGAAAATGTATATATTCATACACGTAGTGGTAAAACATATGAGGGTATGGTGATTTGTAAGTCACATTCTACTTATGTGTTTGATGATGCGAGAAGTCGTGAGCGTGATATGTTTAATGAAGCCATCTTGCTAGATGAAGACGTAAGTTGTGCTAAGGATGTGTATGATTTAGGTATCGAGCATGGGGATTTGATTAGTGTCGAACCACGTTTTAAACGTACTAAATCTGGTTTTGTTAAATCACGTCATATTGATGATAAAGCTATGGTTGCAGCTGCGATTGAAGTATTGCGTCAATTAAAAGAAGAAAATTTGACGCCTTTTTATAATACATTATTTGCATTTCCTATCTTTGAGGAGATTGGGCATGGTGGTGCCTATGTACCTAGTGAAGTAAGTGAATATGTTGCGTTGGATATTGGCTTGATTGGTCCGGATAATCATGGTTCGGAAAAGAAAGTATCGATTGGAGCGAGTGATAATTATTCTCCTTATGATTGGGAATTGACTACAAAGTTAATTAATCTGGCAAAGGAAAATAATGTCCATTATTGCGTGGACACGTATTATCGTTTCGGTTCAGATGCCACAGCGGCTATTCGTGCAGGAAACAACGTTACGCCTGCGGTATTTGGTGTTGGTTGTATGAATTCACATGGTTATGAAAGAACAAGTGTTCAAGCTATTGCGGATTGTGTAAAACTAACCAAGGCTTATGTTTTAAGTGAATAATAAAAGAAGGATATCGATTTTTTTCGATATCCTTTCTTTTGGTTATTATTTAATGTGAAATGATATTTATAACCATACATATAATATACCATCTATAATTAAATTATTAGACCAATATCACGAAATTGGTCGATAGAAACAAAATATTAAATAATTTGGGATAATTCATATCCATTATGAATTTCATTTAACATTTGTTCTTTTGCTTGTTTGAATACATCAAATTGTTTCTTTGCTTCATTTACGTTTTGATACACCTTCCAATCGCCAACTAAGTAGTATGGTTTATGTTCAATAAATCCAATTACGTCATCTAATGGATATCCTAGAAATACACCTATTTCATGAGGAAAGTTTTTTGTGTTAAGTCTTTTTTTGAGTTCTTGTATACACAGTTCAAAAGTATTTGGATATTGATAGGATTTTAAAAAGTTTTGAACTGCATTTGAGGAAATATAGTCTTTAAGTTTGGAATTGTATACATAAATGGTGTATTGAGATTCTTGTTCTATAAGAATAAAATAGATTCCTTTAGAATTGAATTGTTGATTATAGTGTTTGATCAATAATCGAATACTATCATCGTCTTTTGGAAGGTGAAACATATTGGCATATTTATATTGCTTCAAGGTTGGAGCACAATAATTGGCCAATAAAGATTCAAAACGTTGCTTTGGCATAATTAAGCTCCAATCACTTTTTTGATGTTTTCAATATCTTCTGGTGTACCCGAATTTTCTACTTTATATAGAATTTCACAACCATAGTCATCACTGATTTTATCTGCGGCTTGACAATAAGCATCACCATAACCTGTATCACCAGAACAAACTACGCCTTGAATCAAGGTACCATTGGCCATTAAGAAGCTTTCTACTTCTGCAGGAACATCGCCATATCCATCTGTATATGTAAATAAGATGTATGGTTCATCCATGTTTTCAGATCCATCATCAATGCGAAGAGCATCGATACCTAACGAATTCACAATTTCTTCGACATTGCCAGTACGGCTTGCGTATGCATATTTCATATGGGTTACCTCCTTAATAGTTAGTCATATCTAACTAGCTATAGTATATACCATGATTAGTTAGTTGTAAATAACTTTGTTGGAAAAAATTTATCTTATGATATACTGTTTCTGTTTGACAGGAGAGTGTTTTATGAAAGTAAAAGATATGACGAAGGGAAATGAATTAAAACTAATTATTTTGTTTTCTCTACCTTTAATGTTAGGAAATATATTTCAACAACTCTATACAGTGTGCGATACAATCATTGTTTCTAGACATTTAGGCGTCAAGGCGTTAGCGGCTATTGGATGTTGTGATTGGCTTACTTGGATGGGAATAGCTGTAGTAACTGGGCTTGCCCAAGGTTTTTCAATTACTGTATCTCATGCATTTGGTACACATGATAAGAGTAATGTTCAAAAGTGTATTTCTGCTTTAGTTGTCAATGCGATCATATCGACTGTAGTTTTATTAGCTATTATTTATCCATTATTACCAAGAATTCTTGTGCTATTAAAGACGCCGGTTGACATTATGGATCGTGCATTGGCTTATACACACGTAATTTATATTGGTTTATTTGCGACTATGTTCTACAATGCGTTGGCAAGTATTTTACGTGCTTTTGGAAATTCAAAAACACCATTGCATGCCATGATCATTGCCAGTATTTGTAATGTTGGTTTAGATGTATTGTTTGTCATGGAACTTGAGTGGGGCATTATTGGAGCAGGTGTTGCAACAGTGATTGCACAAATTCTAGCTGGATGTTTCTGTTTATATCATGTATTAAAGTTAAAGGAATATATGCCAAATTCAATTTGTAGAGATTTGTCGTATTATATGAACCAGTTTAGATTGGGTATTCCTATGGCTTTACAGAATGTTTTAATTGCGATTGGTGGCATGGTTTTAACAAGTGCTGTAAATCGATATGGAACATATTTCCTTGCAGGTTTTACGGCTATGAATAAATTATATGGAGTGCTTGAAATTTCAGCTGTTTCTTATGGATATGCCATGGTTACATATACGGGACAAAACTATGGTGCAAAAAGATATGATCGTATTAAGAGCGGTGTAAAAAAAGTTGTGTTACTATCTTTAGCCACTTCCATTTTGATTTCCATAATACTATGGTTCTTTGGGCCACTCTTCCTTTCTTGTTTTATTTCAAATACAAGCCAAGGTGCTAAAGAAGCGATGACATACGGATTAACTTTCTTAAGATGTTTAACCATTTTCCTTCCAATTTTATATATGTTGCACGCATATCGCTCTACAATTCAAGGTTTATCGAATGCTTTTATTCCGATGGTGTCGGGATTATTTGAATTATTGATGCGAATTTCAGGCGCTTTAGTTTTACCTATCTTTTTTGGTAAATCTGGATTATATCCGGTAGAAGTATTGGCATGGGTTGGTGCTGTTGTCATTTTGATTCCGAGTTATTATCATATGGAAAGAAATTTTCAAAATGTTTCAGAAAACAGTTGACAAACTGTTTCATGGAGAATAAAATACGTACATACATAAGGCAAAGGCGCTTATAGTTCATAAAATGCATGGACTGTAAGTGCCTTTTTTCTATTGTGTAAGGGAGGAAATATTATGGAGAAGATTTTGACAGAGGTATTTGGAATATGGTATCTGATTGGAGCTGCCTTTGTATTCTTTATGCAGGCAGGATTTGCGATGGTAGAAGCCGGATTTACAAGAGCCAAGAATGCCGGTAACATCATTATGAAAAACTTGATGGATTTCTGTTTAGGAACTGTCGCTTTCTTGATTATTGGTTATAGTCTATTGATGGGACAAGATTTTGCAGGATTAATTGGTTGGGGTGAAAGTCCATTGACAAACTTTGCCGGAACAAACTGGTCAAGTTTTACATTTAACTTAGTATTCTGTGCAACAGCTGCAACGATTGTTTCTGGAGCTATGGCTGAAAGAACTAAATTTATTTCGTATTGTATTTATAGTTTTGTGATTAGCTTGATCGTGTATCCAATTGAAGCACACTGGGTATGGGGCGGTGGATGGCTAAGTAGCCTTGGCTTCCATGATTTTGCCGGAAGTGCTGCCATACACTATGTTGGTGGTTTAACCGCTTTAATTGGTGCATGGATGTTAGGCCCAAGAATTGGTAAATTTGATAAAGATGGATCTCCACGAGGAATTCCAGGTCATAGCTTAACGATTGGTGCACTTGGATGTTTCATCTTATGGTTTGGCTGGTATGGATTTAATGGTGCGGCAGCTACAAATGGGATTCAGTTAGCTACAATTTTTGCGACAACTACTGTTGCTCCTGCTATTGCGACATGTACAGTTATGTTGATTACTTGGATTAAATATGGAAAACCAGATGTTGCGATGTGTTTAAATGGTTCATTGGCAGGTTTAGTTGCGATTACTGCTGGATGTGATGCCGTAAACGTATTTGGATCATTTGTGATTGGTATCTTATCTGGATGTATGGTTTGTTTCATTGTATGGTTGTTGGATTATAAATTGAAAGTGGATGATCCAGTAGGTGCTGTGGCTGTACACTTTGGCAATGGTGTATTAGGAACAATTTGTGTTGGATTATTTGCGTGTGGTACAGATACAATGCCTGAAGCACAAGGATTATTCTATGGTGGTGGATTCCATTTATTAGGTGTTCAATTATTAGGTTTGTTGGCAATTGGTGCATGGACTGCAGTAACGATGTGTATTACTTTCTTTATTATCAAAAAAACAGTTGGATTACGTGTAAGTGCACATGAAGAAATTGTTGGTCTTGATAAAATGGAGCATGGATTGGAAAGTGCATATGCTGGTTTTGCCTTAGAAGCCGATGTTCCTGGTGATTATTTAGAAACTGTACAAGATTCTAGTTACACTCCAAGTGTGGATGTGGAGGATGCTGTACCTACAAAAGTCATTCATAGTGATGGTTCTATTTCTAAGGTTGTCATCATTACTAAAGCTGAGAAATTTGATAAGATCAAGGCTGCATTAAATGAAATTGGCATTGGTGGTATGACGGTTACGAAAGTATCTGGTTGTGGTGTGCAAAAGGGTCAGACAAGTTACTATCGTGGTGCCAAAGTAAATATGGAATTGCTTCCTAAATTAAAAGTTGAAGTCGTTGTAAGTGAAGTGCCTGTAGCTGATGTAGTAAAAGCAGCTAAAAAGGCTTTATATACTGGTAATATTGGGGATGGAAAAATCTTTGTCTACGATGTTGTTGATGTTGTTCGTATTTCAACATCTGCTCGTGGTAAAGATGCATTAAAATATGAAGAATAATATAGATCGTGGCTTGTAAAATTGCTCTTTTCTCTTATTCGTTACAAGCCATAAGAAAAGGATCGAATTTAATTTCGATCCTTTTTAGTTTAATAAATCTGTATCAAATACATCATCATTTAATTCTTCATCAATCATTTCAAAAAGCAGTTCTTCGATGTCTTTACCATTTTCTAATTCTTCAAATAAATCCGGTCTTTCATAGAACATCTTATTAAAGAAGAATCCAGAAACTAATTGATCATTTTGTTCTTCTAAAGTACGGTGTTCATTTTCATCTACCCAAGGACCATCGTTTTTAGCTTCAAGTACATGAATACATTCTAATTCAATTTCTTTTTTATTTAGTTTTTCAGTGATGAGTTTTCCTGTCACTGGGTAAAATTCATCTGTTTCAGAATTGAAGAAGGATAGTAAAAACATGTCATTTTTTTCTAAACATAAATCCGCAATGGAACACATTTGCATTTCTTCTAATGAATAATCAATGCCTTCACAATTGATCATAAAGTCATAGTAACATGCGATATCTAAGCTTGACATTAAAAAATATGTCATGTCCGCTAATGGTAGCCTTTTAGGGAGTGTGATGGTTCTTGTGATATCTTCCAATTGAAATTGAATGGTACAAATTTGAAATCTTTCCTTTAAATAGTCTACTTTTTCTTCAATACAAATTTTTATACCTTCTTCAAAAGAGTAATCATGGAATTCAGAATCAATATCTAATAATTCATGTAGATATTGATTGGCAATTTCGTGAAGTAAGATAAATTGAGTTTTTTCATCTTTTGGTGCATATTTGAATAATTCATTTAATGCAGGTACTAATTTCGTATTGTTTGTGATTGCGTCCATTGTCATTTCCATCATGGAATCCATTTGTTTTTGTAGTTTCTTTTTCATTTCATTACTCCATATCCATATGTTTTAACATATTAAATATATCATCAATTTCCTCTAAATCATCTTCAACTAAAGGAATATCTAATTTCTCACAAATAAAATCAAGCCAATTTAGAATGTATGGATTTCTAGCATATACATGTTTAGGTTTACCAAAATGTTCGATGGCACCCAAGAAATTATTCATGATGACTTCATAATCCTCTTGATCTGGGTGAATTAAATCAAAGTGTAAAATTTGATCATTTCTTAAATCAAATACAATATATGCCAATGGATTGATAGGTCTTTCAAAACCTGCATCATTTGTAGGAACCATCATATAATCCATATCGATGGCAAGTTCTAAATCTGAGTCATCCATATTTTTAAAATAATCAATTAGATTTGAATCGTTGACAAGAATCGTATTATATCGTTCTGGTTCCATAGGTCTAGGTACGGTATAAGAAAACCAATGATTGTCTTCATCTTTTTGGGTATAGATAATATCACCTTTGTCAAAAATAGATTCTTGGTATTCTTCATGTTTAAGTGTTTCAATCAATCCCTTGTAGGTTTCAATCAACATCTTAACTTCACCATAATTTGGAAGACTAGGAAAACTCTTCTTTTCAAAAGTTTTAAAATAGATCCAGTTTCCATTTCCACGGAATCGAAGACCTAATTGTTTGATAATAGAATACATATCATCATCTACTTCATCACGGTTTCCCCAATAACAAGTAATGCAGTTTTGATCAGACATCACAAATGTTGCAGGTACGTTATAGTCGTCATTGCTGATTTGACAAAAATCACTATATCCTTCCATGCCACGATAGACACTGATACCTGTGCAAGTGCCACCTTTGCCCATAATTGATACGAAGTTGGGTTCTTCATTTTTCTTTGTTTCTACCGCAATTAAATCCATGTCCCAATAAGAGTTCCAAGGCTTTAATTTGGTGATTTCAATAGCTAAATCATATAGCTCTTCCCATTGTTCTAATGTTGCTTGTGTTGCCATAATAATTCCTCAACTTTATTATATTAATAGTAACATTGAAGGACATGAAACTCAATTAAGATTCTTTGACGATTTTTCCGGTTATATGTTCAGGAACGAGTTCAAAACATTGTACACTAGGTCCTGAATACTTTAATTCATGATCAATATAATCTTGATCATTAGTAAATTTTAGGCAGAGCTTCGTACATATTTCTTTGACTTTATTTGGATCATCAACCAACTTGATTTTTCCAAATACAATAACACTCTGATAATGAATAGCCCATTCACCATCTTTTTTAAAACCTTTGTCCATGACGCAAAAGCTAGCTTTATCGCATTGTTTTAAACAATCCATCTTGTGTCCTTCTTTAGCCCCATGAAAATAAATGTTTCCAGTCTTTTCATCGTACCAATGTGTGATAGGAAAACCATAGGGATATCCTGTATCACTGATCAAAGATAGTACTCCATGAGGTTCATTGGTAAGTATTTCAATACATTTTTCTTGGCTTAATTGTTGTTTAAATCTTCGCATTGTCTTAAACATAGGTATCTCCTTTAATGAAAAAGGGTGTAAATTGAATTACACCTCTAAAGATTTGAATTCATGAATTCAATGATTCCGGCTTCCACTTCATTTTTGATTTCTGCATAATTATGAATTTCGTGACGATAGCCAGAATATAGTTTAGTAGTGACATGATGTCCAGTTTCTATAAGCCAGTTACTGACTTGACATACTCCAAGACCATATTCACCAACTGGATCTTGATCACCAGCAATATTATAAATAGGTAATTTTGTAGGTACTTTTTTGGCCCATTGAGTTCCTTCAATCACAAGCATCATTTGGATAAAGTCATAAATGGAACGATTGCTTGTGGGTCTTGTAAAGGCATCAAAAGGATCTTGTGCATGGTCCTTTTGTACATATGGATCATGGCAGATCCATTCATTTCCAATTTGAACTTCACCACAACGTTCGCACATCCAGCCCATAAGTGAGCTAACAATATTAGGATCCGACTCTTCACCGTGTCCTGCATCAATGATTTCTTTCAATTTTTCTTTAACTTCTTTAGCACCACGGAAAATGCCTGTTGTACCACAAATTGTTGCACCATTTAATTCATTTCCGTATTTCGCAATAAAATCTCTTGTGATAAATGAACCCATACTGTGACCAAATAAGAAGTAAGGTAAATTTGGATATTTCTCACATACAATTTTCTTCAATGTGTGTTCATCTTCCATCATGGTGTGGCATCCTTTGTCTCCCCAGTCACCCCAGACATTATTTACCATTGCGGTTTTTCCATGACCTACATGATCATCAGCGGCTACAATATAGCCTGCATCTAGAAAAGCCGAAATCATGTGGATATAGCGCCTTGAGTGTTCGCCAAATCCATGAATCAATTGAACAATTCCATTCGGTTGGCATGCAGGAACATAAATCCAACCTTGCACTTGGTCGCGTTCATTATAAGATGTAAAAGATACTTCGTGTAACATACAATAATCCTCCTTTTCTTTGTGTAATGTTAACTCGTTTTATATCTGTTTTTATTATACGCCCACAAAAAAACTATGTCATTTAGTTGACATAGTCTTTTTCATGAATTTATAAACAATGTACGCAAGAATAATACCTGCAAGAATATCTGTTGGATAATGGACGCCTACATAGAGTCTAGAAAACGCAACAAGGATTGCGAGTATGAAAACTAGAATACTATACTTCTTAGGAAGCCCATCATATACCATAAAGGCACAAATAAAGGCAGATGCGGTGTGTCCAGATGGAAATGAATAATCACTAGGTTTATCCACTAATGGAATAAGTTCGTTAAACGCATCAAAGGGTCTAGGTCTTTGAAATATGAGTTTTAATACAACGAATAATATAGTACAAATTATAAAGGCAATGATTGTTTCTTTTGCGAGTCTTTTCGTATCTTCATTTTTCTTGAACATATAAATCAATACGATTCCTAGAAGTATGTATAAAAAGTATTCGTTTGTGATCAAAGTGAAGAATGGTGTGAGTATATAGTGACGAATGTTTTCTTGTATAAATAATAAAATTTGAATATCCATGGAAATTTTCCTTTCGTTAGGAGTATTATACATATATACAGATAGGAAGTGAAGCTATGCGACTAGAAAGAATGAGTTGGAAAGATTGCGAAGAATATTTTAAGGATCATGATATGGTGATTCTGACAACGGGAAGTACAGAAAATCATGGAATCCACAATCCATTAGGAACCGATACTATGATTCCTAATAAGATTTTAGAGCTTGTAGAAAAACAAAGTGATGTATTGATTGCTCCAACATTGCCTTATGGAGATGCGGATTTTCATACAGAATATACAGGTACAATATCAATTGGTAGTGATTTATTAGAGATGGTCATGGAAAGAATTAGTGATCGACTTTATGATTGTGGTGCTAGACACTTTGTATTTTTAAATGGACATGGAGGAAATAGTCATGCACTAAGTAAAGTGTGTCGTCATTTATATAAAAAGGGAGCTGTGGGTACGATTTTTGATTGGTGGACCATTGCTGGAAAAATCAATCCAAAATGGGCTGGAGGCCATGGTGCAGGTCAAGAGACGGCCGCTATGTTGTATGTGGATGAAAGTCTAGTACAGAAGGATAAGATTGAAGATTCAACATTAAAGGTTTTTACTCCATCTTTAACAGCTTCTAATGCTCAAACGGTTAACTTTAAAGGTGTAGATATTCCTGTTCCTAGAAGCAATCGTTTAAGTAGTGATAATGGCTGGTTTGGCAAGGATCATCCTAAATATGCGACATATGAATGGGGTAAAGAGATGGTTGAGGCTACGGCTGATTTTCTTGTGGAATACATGAAAGAATTTCAAAAGATGTAGTAATTCATTTGAAGTTGAATTATAATAAATATACAAATAGGGGACAAATATTTTTGTCTCTTTTCTTTTCGTGTGGAGGGTTTAATGGAAATCATTATTTTAATATTGTTAAGTATTGTGATTGTATGTTTAATTGTTTTGTTGATGCAAAATAAATCAAAGGAAAGTGTTTCCTCAAATTCAGATTCTTTGATTCTTCAAAAGAATTTTGAATATCTTTTAAAACAAGTACAGGATGTTCAAAAGAATCAGGCTACATCTAAAATGAGTTTGAATCAAATGGAAGACTATTTATATCGTATGAATCAAGTTATGACAAACACAAAATTAAGAGGAAATTGGGGAGAATATCAATTGGATATGCTTCTAAGTGTATATTGTGGTCAAAATCCATCCATTTATTCTATGCAGTATACTTTGCCGAATGGAAAGATTGCGGATTGTGCTTTTCATTTGCCAGATACTAATAAAGTATTGTGTATTGATTCAAAGTTTCCAATGGAAAACTATTTAAATTTACAAGAAGATATGGATACGTATTTAAGGCCTTTTAAGATGAATATGAAAAAGCACATTGATGATGTGGCTAATAAATATATCAATATAGATACGATGCCTTATGCCTTATTGTTTGTGCCTAGTGAAGCTATTTATCAATTTGTTTGTGCAAAATGCGATGATTTATTCACATATGCCCTTCAAAAACATGTGATGTTAGTATCACCAACGACACTTGTAGCAGAGGTGATGACATTATTATCAAGTACTAAAGATTTTTATAGAACAAGTCATATGGAAGAAATCGAAAGAAATATATTATTGCTTCAAGAAGATGCAAATCGTCTTGTGGAAAGAAGTATAAAGGCAGAAAAAACATTGGAAACTTTGGCAACGCAATTTCATGCGGTTTCTATTTCTGCACAGAAATTATCAAGTCGAATGACTAAGATGGGAGAAGACGAATGATTAGTACATTAAAGGGAAATATAGCTTTGTTGGATTTTGATTTGATTGTCGATCCAACCAATCAACAAGTATTACCGATGCAAGGAGTTAGTGCACAAATATTTCATCAAGCCGGAAGTGAAATGATGAAAGCATGTCAAGAATTGAATGGTTTAGAGGTTGGGAAAGCTAAAATGACCAAAGCTTTTAATTTACCATGTAAGGCAGTTATTCATACGTGTGGACCACGCTATATGGATGGAACGCATAATGAAGATGAATATTTAGCCGCTTGTTATTGGAATAGTATGGCATTGGCTTATGATTATATGCGAAAAAATGATATGGAATCGATTAATATTGCTTTTCCATGTATTTCTACAGGTATCAATGCCTATCCAAATCATGAGGCTTGTGTAATTGCGATTCAAACTGTAAAGCGATTAATGAATAAGTTTCCTGAGACAAAGGCGATTCATGTATGTTTTGTATGTGATAAGACAGAAGATTATATGTTATATAAAGAGGCACTTAGACTGCGATGAAATCTATGGTTGATTTATCCCACGAATTCATAAGGCCAGTTCTTCATAAACAAGCAATATGTGTAGATGCTACATTAGGGCAGGGAAAAGATACAGATTTCTTTTTGTCTCAGAATGTACGTATAGTTTATGGCTTCGAAATTCAAAGGGATGTTTTTGAAAGTACAAAAGAACGATTGGATGATCAAAGAACTTGTTTCTATAATGTTGGACATGAACATATGGAAGAATATATTCATGAAGAAGTGGATGCGATTCTCTTTAATTTTGGTTATTTTCCTAAAGGAGATCTTAAAATTACAACCCAATCTTCTTCAAGTGTAAGTGCAGTCAAGCAGGCTTTGCATCTTTTAAAAGTAAAAGGAAGAATGGCACTTGTGATGTATCCACATGAATCAGGACAAGAAGAAGCTAAGTGTATGGAACAATTTTTAAAAACGCAAACAACGATTCAGGTACAGAAGGTACAAAATTTATTGGTGGACCATTGTCCATATGTATTATTAATTGAGAAAAGAAGATAAAAAAATAGACAACGTTTATGGCGTTGTCTTATTTACTTTGTAGCATGAAATAATAGATTTCAGGAGTCGACATAAAACGAAGATTTACATGTGTGCAGCCAACACCAGATGAAATGATATATGGAAAAGAAAGTTTTTTGGCGCGAGAACGATTTAATGATTTTGCGCCATCTATTGTTTTATATCCTCCTAAAATAGGGAATGTGATTTGTGTTCCATGGGAATGTCCACAAAGTGCTAAAGAGATGGATTTTGTAGATAATTCTTCATTTGTCAATGTATCTGGCATATGAGTAACTAATAAATTATATTGCGTATCTGCAGCAGTGATTTTACTAGGATCTGGTGTGTTTGATAATGCACTTAATGTAATGCCATCACTTTTTTGATTAGACAGAAGAATGGTTTCGTTTTCTAGAATTTCAAATTGAGATTGATTCAATATGGAACGAACAATATCATTGTTGGCTTCATCCTTTTCACCTAGTACACAAAATTTACCAAGCTGAGCATTGATTTTTGATAGTTTATTTGTGATGTAGTCAATATCTTCTTGATTCATTTGACAAGATTCATCAAATAGATCTCCACCAAAAATAATGATGTCTGGATCTAAATGTTCGATTTTATCAAAGAGCTTATTAGCTCTTTTTTTATTTTCAAATTTTCCATACTGCAAATCTGTAAAATAAACGATCGATACATCATTCATAGATTCAGGTATCTTAGTGTCTTGTAGTGTTTTATATTGCACAATCAAATTATCGGGTTCTACATTTTTTGCGATACTTATAGATGCGGCCATACTGAATACAATCACAAACAAAATACCGATAATGATAAACATTTGTTTCTGTAACTTTGTCATGCAAATATTTTATCATAAAACACAAAAGACATCACTAGGATGTCTTTGTTCTTGGTTTTCTTGCATGGAAGCTTTTACGATTCTTTTGAAGTTCTTCCATAGTTTGCTTTGAATTCAAAATAACTGGAATTACAATTGGATTTCGATGTGTCTTTTTATATAAGAATGGTTCTAAAGTAGAACGTACACAGTTTTTAATTTCAGAGAAAGTTGTTTTTTCTTTCATCTTTTCTTGAAGTGAATTATTTACAATATATTCAGCTTCTTTGATTAAACCTTGTGAGTCTTTAATAAAGACAAATCCACGTGATACGATAACAGGACGCATTAAGATTTTATTTTCTTTTGAATCAATTGCTAAAATAACAGCAACTAAACCATTATCTGCTAAAATACGACGATCTTTTAATACGGCTGTAGATAATCCGGAAATATCATTTCCATCTACATAGATATCATCACCTTGGTATCGCCAGTCACTTTGTAGTACTTTGTGATCTCTTAAAATCAGAATGTCACCATTTGCACATACAAAAATGTTTTCTTTTGGAATACCAGTTTCCATAGCGGTTTGTCTATGTTGCATCAACATTTTATATTCACCATGAATAGGCATAAAGTACGTTGGACGAACTAATTGTAACATTAGTTTTTGTTCTTCTTTTGAAGCATGTCCCGTTGTATGCAAGTTATTCAAGATGGATTTTGTAAGTACGGTAGCACCAGATCTAAACAAGTTATCAATAACACGATTGACACTGGATTGGTTTCCAGGAATTGGATTACTTGAGAAGACAATTGTATCGCCTGGTTTTAAGTGAATAAAACGGTGTGTACCATTGGCAATTCTTGATAGAGCTGCAAGTGGTTCCCCCTGACTTCCAGTACAAATAATACATACTTTGTCATCTGGAGTATGGGCAAGTTCTTCGGGACTTAAAAAGTCTGAATTTTTGACTTTGATCGTACCCATCTTTCTTCCAATATCAACAACGTTTTCCATGCTACGCCCAAAGACGATGACTTTTCTTCCAAATTTAGTAGCTGCCTCGATAATTTGGGCAACACGATGTACGTTGGATGCGAATGTGGCAACAATTAAACGTTGCTTAGTCTTACGCATAATGTCTTGAATTTCATTAGCAACTTTTCTTTCTGAAATAGAGAAGTCTTCAACTCCAGAGTTTGTGGAATCAGACATTAATAAATCGGGCTGTGTAACACCAATAAATGCCATCTTTTGATAGTCAGCATTTGTTCCAACAGGCGTTAAATCAAATTTAAAGTCACCCGTATGAACGATAGATCCATTAGGACATGTGATATGTACACCTAAAGAATCTGGAATTGAGTGGATCGTATTAAAAAAACCTACTTTGAAGTATTTTGTAGTAATACTTGAATTTTCATCGATTTCTATAATTTTTGTTTTTTCTAGTCCTTTATGTTCGCTTAATTTTTTAAGAATTAAAGCCTTCGCAAAGCGAGGTGCATAAATTGCGTCAATCTGGACTTGTTTAAGTAAGAAAGGAATTCCTCCAATATGGTCTTCGTGACCGTGGGTAATTACTAAAAACTTTCTTTTTTTGTTCATGCGAATCAAATGGTGATAATCAGGAATAACATAGTCAACACCTAATAAATCATCACCTGGAAACAAAACGCCACAATCTACGATACAGATTTCATTTTCGTGTTCGTAGCAATACATATTTTTACCAACTTCGCCTAATCCCCCTAAGGCATAGATCAAAGTATCACCTTTTTCAACGTGATTTTTTGCATGATATGGTTTTTTGTTCGATGCATGCCCAAACGTTTGTTCTTGTGTTTTTGGCATATTCGACCTCTTTCTATAATTTAATGACTCTATTGTTATTATAGCAAAGCTAGTCAATTTAAAAAAGCAGAAGCTTAAATGACTTCTGCCTCATCATCACTTTTCCAAGGATTGTTGGCATCAATGTGATCATAGAAAAGTGTACCTGACAAGTGATCAATTTCGTGTTGAAGGCAAATTGCGAAATATCCTTCGGCTGAAATGGTTACATTTTTATCTTGAATCAAATCATAACCACGAACTTTAATTCGAGCATGACGGAAAACATGACCAGGATGTTCGCCTTTTACAGATAAACAGCCTTCTCCATTATCTAAGTATGCATTTTGTACAGATTCTGAAATGATTTTAGGGTTGACTAATGCGACCTCATCTACACCATCTTCATAAGGAATCACAACCGCAATCATTTGTTTTAAAACACCGACTTGAACGGCCGCAATACCAACAGCTGGTTGTAAACCTTCAGCTTTGGCAATTTCATCATCTTGTGAATTACGCACATAATCTAACATAGCCTGTAAAAGTTCTTTATCTTCATTGGACAAAGGCAATGAAACAGGCTCACTTTGCATACGAATTCGCTCATCAGTATCTAATATAATATCTTTGCTTGTTATTTTCATAGTAATCATCCTCGCAAGTATTCTATAGCATTTTCGAATTATTGACAAATGATTTTTGAAAATATGCTAAAATAGAATTTATGATGGGGGGATTATCATGTCCAAACAAAAACGGCGATCAAAATTATCGTTTTTCGCATTGGATCCAAAATGTGATAAATATATAAATTGGGCGGTTGCGCTTCTGTTATTGGCTGGAACATTCACGATTATTTCAACAAATGTAGGGAAAACAACATCTGCGCCGAATATTGTTCCTAAAGTACTGATGAAACAATGCATGTTTGTGTTATGTGGATATATTGCGATGTGGTTTATGAATAGATGGTTTCGCTTTAAATGGTATTCTAAAGTAGAAAGCCTGATTATTGGAATTAGTATATTTATGTTGATACTTCCATTTTTCTTTGCGGAAATTGGAGGGAGCCATGCATGGATCTTGATTGGAGGTATTTCTTTACAGCCAAGTGAATTCGCAAAACCATTGATTATTATAATTTGTGCTACATGTTTATATCGGGCTAAAAAAGAAACAGATATGTTAAAAGTAAGAGGGCAACTTTTTAAAAGGGCATGGTTCTCATTTGTTTTAATATCTGGAATTGTGGCTATTCAAAAAGATATGGGAACATTGGTGATTATTTGTTTTATTTTCCTATCTTGTATTATGATTCCTAAATATGCGGTTTTACAACGTATGCAACGATTATTAAAATTATTCGTTTATGGAGCAGTTGCAGCAGCCATTGTCTTATTTGGAATCACAAATATTGGTACTGAAATTATAAAACATACATCGCTTGCTCATATTGCGGTGCGTGTTGAAAATTTTAAAGATCCATATACCGATGTATATGGAGATGGATATCAGCCTGCCAACTCATTATATGGTATCGCAAGTTCAGATATTCGTGGAAAAGGTATAGGCAATTCAACACGAAAATATGGCTATTTAACACAGGCAGATAATGATTATATTCTAGCTGTATTGCTTGAGGAAACGGGTGTTTTTGGATTATTTGGTTTAGTTATATTATATGGAATGATTGAAATTCGTTTATTTTATTATGCATTTAAAACAAGTGAAGACATGTATAAAGTAATATTAGGTGGAATTGGCGTTTATCTATTTATGCACTTTTTCTTAAATGCCGGAGGCGTTGCTTGTTTAATTCCTTTTACAGGAGTTCCGCTCTTATTTATTAGTAGTGGAGGAACAAGCTTAATGTCGATTATGTTGACAATGGGGTTGGCACAAAATTGTATTTGTTCGATTAGACGAAAGGAGATGGATCGTTTATTATGAGAATTGTGGCGGGAAAATATGGTTCTAGATCATTAAAGAGTCCTAAAAATGATGCGACTAGGCCTACACAAGATAAAATCAAAGGGGCTATCTTTTCAAGTTTGGGAAATATTTTTGATGGCGGTAACTTTTTAGACTGTTACAGCGGAACTGGAAATATGGGATTAGAAGCTGTAAGTCGAGGTATGGATCATGCGACTTTAGTCGATAATAATAAGGGTGCTATCTCGGTAATCAAGGAGAATGTAAAAAACTTAAAGGCGGATAAAGAAACAAAGATTATTTGTGGAAATATTTTTACTGTGTTAGAGCGGCTAACATTAAAATATGATGTGGTATATATTGATCCTCCTTACGCAAAGCAGGAAAATGAAAAATTGATTCAGAAGTTAGATGATTTAGATATGGTAAAATTGGATGGAGTTATTGTTGTGGAAAGCCTTGAAGAAGAGGTGTGGCCTGAAAGGATAGCTTCTTTTACAAAATATAAAGAAAAGACATACGGTATTACACGTATTTCTTATTATCAAAAAGAGGAGAATGAGTAATGAAAATAGCAGCATTTTGTGGAACATTTGACCCAGTGACATATGGGCATTTGGATATTATTGAAAGGGCAAGCAAATTGTTTGATGAGTTGGTTGTTTTTATTTCACCAAACTCAGATAAGAACAATGAGTTTACCGAGGAAATAAGATTAAAATGGTTGAATGAATCAACGAAACACTTGGCAAACGTAACATGTAAGATTCAATCTGGATTAGTAGTAGAGGCTTGTAAAAGTGTAAATGCTACTGTGCTGGTACGTGGAATTCGTAATGGTGTGGATTGTACATACGAGCAAAATATGGCGTTTATGAATGCAAGATTGGATGAGAATATCGAAACGGTTTGTCTATTCACACGACCTGAATATAGTTTATATTCAAGTTCAAATGTAAGAGAACTCTTTAAATATGGACAAGACATTTCTGGTTTTGTGCCAGCTTGTGTATTAGAAGATCTTAAAAAAGGAGAAGAATAAAATGGAAAAGTTTATCGATTGGTTAAAGGCAAATGGATATAAATATAAAAATGAGGATATTTATTTAGAGGCATGTACACATTCTTCTTATGCCAATGAACATCATCGCCAAATGGATGATAATGAACGTCTTGAATTTATGGGAGATTCAGTTTTACAGATTTGGAGTGCAACCCAGCTGTTTTTAATGAAACCAAAAATGCGTGAGGGACAAATGACAACTCTTCGTGCACAAACGGTATGTGAATCTACATTAGCCGTATTAAATAGACAACTAGGATGGTATGAATTTTTACGTTTAGGTGTTGGCGAAGAAAAAACGGGTGGAAGAAATCGAGAAAGTATTTTGGCTGACCAGTTTGAAGCTTGTATTGGAGCTATTTATATTGATCAAGGATATCATGTGTGTGATGAAATCTTGACTAAATATATGAAGCCTGTATTTAAACAAGAAAAAAGTGAGGCTGTTACAGATTATAAAACACATTTACAAGAAGTGATTCAGGCAGACTCTAGAAAGACGATTCAATATAAATTATTAGAAGAAAAAGGTCCAAGTAATGCTCCAACATTTACTATGGGTGTATATTTAGATGATATTTTATTGGGGCAAGGAACAAGTAGTACAAAGAAAAAAGCAGAACAAAAAGCCGCTAAGGATGCTTTTGAAAAGATGGCTAAATAAAATGGAAGTATTTGAAAAATTGTTGGATCCGGAATTATATGCGTATTTTAAAAATGCCTCATTTTATGAGAAACCTGTATTTCATACAGCGCATAAAATGGTTGAGTTTTATATAGAATTTGAGAATGTAATTCCTTTAGAAGTATATGAACAGATCATCACAAAGTTGCAGCTGGCACTGCATGTACATGTAAAGTTGCATATTCATTCCAAAAATAATGCGGTAGAAATGGATGAATTAGATCGTTATGTGAATCATTTTGTAGAAAAATATAGTGATGTGAAGGATTTCCGCTTTCTTCATCCCTATTTAGAAAATGATACGATTTGTTTTTCAACACGAGATGAGTCTCGGCTTGCAGCATTAAATTTAGCATTGCCAAGCTTGGTAGAAAAGTTAAAAGAAGTGGGTATCAATCAAGAAATTGTATGTAAAAAAGTAGAGGAAAATATTGCGATTGAAACGGCAAAGGTGCAAGTAGCTGCACCTGTTGTAAAACAAGAACCGGTTAAAAAACAATATCCTTCTTCAAATAGCTATAAAAAGGAATCGGCTACACAATATAATATTGCGGATTTACGTGTTGGCTATTCGAATGTTCAAATTGAAGGTCACATTTTCAATATTGATAATCGTGTGATGAAAAGTGGTAAAACACTACAGATGTTATATATCAGTGATTATGATGATGCGATCGTTGCCAAACGTTTTGAAGGGGCTAGATGTCCAATTGAAGAAATTCAAGCTGTAAAAAAAGGAATGCACGTCGTTTTAACGGGAGAAGTCGTATATGATTCTTTTTCTAAGTGTGATTCTTTCATGATAAGAAAACTTGAAATCACACAAGAAAAGAAAAGAGAAGATCATGCCAAGGTGAAAAGAACAGAGTGGCATGTACATTCTAACTTTTCGGAAATGGATGGAGTTTGTGCTATCGAAGAATTTATCCAACAAGCCTATGATTGGGGTATGGATTCAATTGGTGTGTGTGACCATCAAGTTGTTCAGGCTTTTCCAATGGCTCAACACAAGATTGAAGCTTTATCGAAAAAAGATCCAAATCGCGAATTTAAAATGTTGTATGGATGTGAAATGTTAGTGGCGGACTCTAAATATCATATTGTCTACAATAATGATCATCGAAGATTAGAAGATGCAACATTTGTCGTATTTGACTTGGAAACTACGGGTCTTTCGAATACGCGTGATGAAATTATTGAATTTGGTGGTGTGAAAATCAAAAATCGTGAAGAGGTTGGACGATTACAGATGTTCATTAATCCAAAGCGAACGATTCCTGCGCATATTTCAAATTTAACGCATATTACACAAAATGATGTGGATTGCGCAAAACCAATCGAAGATGCCTTAGATGAATTGTTAGAATTTATTGGGGATTCCATTTTAGTAGCACACAACGCAACCTTTGACGTTGGCTTTATGAATGCAGCGTGTCGTAAAACAGGTCGTGATGAACTAACCAATCCGGTGATTGATACGTTACCACTATCATATGCGATGCTTCCAGACGAGCAAAAGCGCTTTAATTTAGGAAGTGTATGTCGTCACTATCGTGTGAGTTATGATGGTGAAGGAGCGCACCGTGCGGATTATGATGCGGATGTACTTTCACAAGTCATGTATAATATGATGAATCAATTGGGCCATGAAGCAACATTAGATACATTGATGGATATGGAAGGTGGATGTGAAAAGTATTCAAGCAAGAAGCCTTATGAAAGAAATCGTCCATATCACATGACCGTTTTTGCCAAGAATAAAGATGGCTTAAAAGAGTTATTTGAATTGATTACTTTATCGCATACACAATATTTAGTAAGTATGGGTAAAGAAAATGGGCAGCCACGTATTATTAAGGAAGAAATCTCAAAGAAGTGGGTTAATGGCAACTTATTAATTGGTTCTTCTTGTCAAAATGGTGAGATTTTTGAACTAGCTCATACAAGAAGTAAAAAAGAATTGTTTGCAGCCATGAGCTATTATGATTATATTGAACTTCAGCCATTGGACTGTTATAAGAATTTATTGGATCGTGGAAGTATTACGGATGTGGAGGATTTAAAATGGTATCTACAGTTTATTTATGATACCGCAAAAGAAGCAGGTAAGATGGTTATCGCATCAAGTGATGCACATTATGTAAATCCAAATGAAAAACGTCTTCGTGATGTGTATATCAATGCCAAGGCAATTGGGAATGCTAGACATCCTCTATATATTTATAATAAGCAAGCGCGTAAGGCTACGAGCAATCCAAATCAGCATTTGTTGACAACGGATGAAATGTTGAAGGCATTTGAATGGATGGGTGAAGATGTAGCTTATGAGGTTGTTGTGGAAAACACAAATAAATTAAAGTTATTAACAGAACCTATCTTTCCAATTAAGGATAAATTGTATCCACCGGATATTGAGGGGTCAGACCAAAAATTGCGTGATATTTGTTTTGAAACAGCTCACCAATGGTATGGAAAAGATTTGCCAGACATTGTTGAAAAACGATTAACACGTGAATTGGATAGTATCATTGGTCATGGATATTATGTAGTTTATTATATTTCACACTTACTTGTAAAAAAGAGCAATGATGATGGATATCTAGTAGGTTCGCGTGGATCTGTTGGTTCTAGTTTTGTTGCGACAATGTCAAATATCACAGAAGTAAATCCATTAACACCTCACTATGTATGTAAGAATTGTCAACATTATGAATTTTTAGAGGCGGATGAAGCCAAATCGGGCTTTGATTTACCGGATAAAGTTTGTCCTGTATGTGGAGAAATTATGCGTGGGGATGGTCAGGATATTCCGTTTGAAACATTCTTAGGTTTTGAGGGGGATAAAGTTCCCGATATTGATTTGAACTTCTCGGGTGAATATCAGCCAAATGCCCATGCATACACAAAAGAAGTATTTGGAGATGATCACGTTTTTAGAGCCGGTACTGTAGGTACGGTACAGGAAAAAACGGCATATGGATATGTCAAAGGATATGAGGAAGAGATGGAGTGTGAGCCTTTTAATGAGGCAAAGCGTGTAGATTTGGCCAAAGGTTGTGAAGGTGTAAAAAGAACAACAGGACAGCACCCAGGTGGTATTGTCGTTGTACCTTTGGATATGGATGTGCATGATTTTACGCCAGTTCAATATCCGGCAAACAATCCAAATGCGACTTGGAAAACAACGCACTTCGATTTCCACCAGATTCATGATAATATCTTAAAATTTGATATTTTAGGGCATGTCGATCCTACGGCTATGAAAATGTTAGAGCGAATTACGGGAGTCAATGTTCGTCAAATTCCAATGAATGATCAGGCAACTATGGCTATTTTTTCTACGACAGAATCACTGAAAATCGATACGACAAAATATAATGAAGTGACTGGAGCAGCTGGTATTCCTGAGTTTGGTACACCATTTGTTCGTGGGATTCTAGAACTTACAAAGCCGACAACATTTGCGGAATTAGTCACTATTTCTGGTTTGTCTCATGGTACGGATGTTTGGTTGGGAAATGCCAAAGATTTGATTGATAATGGAACTTGTAAGTTAAATGAAGTTATTGGTTGTCGTGACGATATCATGGTTGATTTAATGGGATATGGTGTTAAACCAAAATTATCATTTACGATTATGGAAAGTGTCCGTAAGGGTAAAGGTTTAAAAGATGAATGGGTTACTGAAATGAAGGCGAACAATGTACCAGAATGGTTTATTGATTCTTGTACAAAAATCAAGTACATGTTCCCTAAGGCCCATGCGGTTGCCTATGTTATGATGGCTGTGCGTATTGCGTGGTTTAAGGTACATATGCCAGTACATTATTATTGTATGTATTTTAGTATTCGTTGCGATGCTTATGATGTGCAGACCATGATTCAAGGGGAGGCTGCCATTCGTCAAAGAATGGCGGATATCAAACATATGAAAGAGGATAAAACACAAAAACCAAGTGATAAAGAATTGGCTATTTATGATACGTTAGAACTTGCTTTAGAGATGGTTTTACGTGGTTTTAGATTCTCGAATATTAGTATTAATCGTAGTGCAGCCACCGAATTTATTGTAGATCCAGATGATCCAAAAGCAATTATTCCACCTTTTACAAGTATTGATGGTTTGGGTTCAAACGTAGGCTTATCTGTTGTAAAGGCTAGAGAAGAAAAACCATTCCTTTCTAAGGAAGATGTATTAAAGCGTACACAACTTTCAAAAACTTTAGTTGAAAAGTTAGCTGAAATGAATGCTTTAGAGGGATTGGATGAAGAAAATCAAATGACACTGTTTTAGGCAGTGTCTTTTTTAGTGTATTTGTAAATTTTTACATATATGTAGTTATATGGTAAAATATTTACATTATTGGAGGAGAGTTATGAAAAAGAAAGGATATAATATAACACTTGGTATTTTTATTGGCTTGATTGCAGGTGTTATTGTTGGAATTATTATGCCGGAATGGGCAAATACCGCATTGAGCGTTGTTGCTTCCATATATATGTCGGCCTTAAAAATGATGATTTTCCCACTTGTATTTACAAGTTTAGTCATGGGAATTATTGGTATTGGGGATATTGCCAAAACAGGTAAAGTAGGCTTACATGCATTATTATGGTATACAGGTACAACAGCTTTGGCATCTGGTTTAGGATTGGTTTTACCTCGTTTATTACATTTGGGTAAGAATGCACATATTGTGGCAACTAAGACGCAAGTAGAAGCAGCTACATTTAATGGTTTGTTGGATACTTTACAGAATATTATTCCTTCAAATCCAGTAGAGGCTTTCGCAACGGGAAATATGCTTCAAGTATTAGCTTTTGCCGTGATTATTGGACTTGCTTGTTTGGCTATCAAGGAAAAAGCAGATCCATTTGTGAATTTGTGTGATTCCATTTATCAAATTTCTATTTTTATTATTAGTAAAATTATGTATGTGACTCCATTTGGAGTATTCGCATGTATTGCCACAGTTATGTATTCAAATGGTGTGGATACAATGCTTCAATTAGGACAAGTATTATTGGCTTTATATATTACGTTCTATTTATATGCATTTATTGTTTATGGTGGTATGGTTAAATTCTTTGGAAAATATAGTCCAATTCAATTTTTTAAAGATATTGCACCAGCAGGATTGAATGCGTTTGGAACTTGTTCAAGTAGTGCTACGATTCCTATTTCATTAAAGTGTGCTTCAGAAAAGATTGGTATTCCTGAAGAAATCACGTCTTTAACTTTACCTTTAGGTGCAACAATCAATATGGATGCTGTTTCGATTTTGATGTCATTTATGATTACATTCTTTGCGACAGCTTTAGGCATTGATTTAAGTATTGGAACAATGGTAACTGTCCTTGCTTGTAACGTATTGTTAAGTATTGGTACTCCAGGCGTTCCAGGTGGTGCTATTGCTGCTTTTGCGGCATTGTGTCCAATTGCAGGAATTCCAACAAATCAAATTCTAGGTGTTTATATTTCAGTAAATACTTTGTGTGACATGGGAGCTACTTGTGTGAATGTCATTGGTGACTTGGCTTGTTCAACTGTATTAAAGCAGACCTTACATTTTAAAAAGAAAAAATAGGATGAAGACAAATAAAACAATCAGTGAATTTAAAGAGTTTATTGCCAAAGGCAATGTGATGGATATGGCTGTGGGTGTCATTATTGGTGGTGCCTTTGGAAAAATTGTTACATCTTTAGTAAATGATATTTTAATGCCAATCATCAGAGTTTTAATTGGTGGACTTGATTTTACGGTTTAAAAATTCAAGTAGGCACAGCTACAATCACGTATGGTAATTTTATTCAAAATGTTGTGGACTTTTTAATTGTTGCGGCATGCATCTTTGCAATGCTGAAGTATTTAGCGCATTTTAAAAAGACAACAAATGATCAACTTGATCAAAAAGAACCTAAAAAAGATGGCACTGTTGTCTTATTAGAAGAGATTCGGGATTTGTTAAAGAAGATAGATAAAGTAAAATAAATATGTGATCAACAAGAGTATACCGGCTTTTTTGTCGAGTACTCTTGTTTTTTTAGTACAAAGATAAAGGACAAGACCAATCAATATTGCGACTAAGGAATCGATGATAAAGTTTTGCTCAAAAGGTACGGGAGTAATAAGTGCACTAGAACCTACGACAAATAAGATATTAAAGATATTCGATCCAATGATGTTTCCAATCGCGATATCGGCATTGCCTTTTTTGGCAGCTGTTACAGAAGTAACAAGTTCTGGTAATGAAGTTCCTAAGGCAACGATTGTTAGGCCGATAAATCTTTGACTGACACCTAATGAAATGGCAATGTTTGTGGCTGCATCTACCGCAAAGTTACTTCCCATCATTAAACATATAAGTCCTAGCGGAATAAATAAAGGATTTGTTTGTTTGATTTCAGTTTCTTCCATTTGATTCTTAGACATTTTAAAAATGTAGTATAAGTAACCAAGAAAGAATAACCACATAATAATTCCATCTAAACGAGAAATTGTTGTGTTGATACCTAATAATATCAATACAAGTGTTACAAGTATCATAAATGGCATTTCATATTTGATTGTACTATTTTGAATATGTAATGGACGAATGAGTGCTGTAATGCCAAGAATAATTCCTACATTTAAAATATTACTTCCAACAACATTTCCAATCGTAATGGCAGCATTGGATTTTAATGCGGCTATAATAGAAACAAAAGCTTCTGGTAGACTTGTTCCCATCGCAACGATAGTAAGTCCAATAATCAGTTGGGGTATGCCAAAGCGTGAGGCAATACTACTAGCTCCATCGACAAACCAATCGGCTCCTTTTAGCAGTAGAATAAATCCTAATACTAATAAAATTATGTTCATATAGTTCCTCCTGGACCAGATAAAATAAAAAGACTCTGGTCTTATGTACCAAAGTCTTGCCATTTCATCACAGTCCGGATTTAATATCGTATTGACGAAGCTGTAAACACATATATGTGCAGGCTACTCCCTTTATGGGCTTATTATACATATTTTGGTTAATAAATTCTATATTTAATTGTAAAAATATCTTAAAAAATGCAAGTTTTCTAGAAAAACCTCAATTTATTTCGTATTAGATATAGGGGGGTGAGTAAATCACATGAATAAAATTAAAGACAAAACAATGAAAGAATTTCTAGAAAACAATGCCTATTTTGTCGACTTCTTTAATGCGTACTTCTTTGATGGAGAAAGAGTTCTTAAACCAGAGAATTGTGAAGAACTTGATTCAGAAATGAATGATTCGCATATGGATCTAGAAAAGCATGTGGATGTGATTCGTAAGTATAATGATGGAAATCTTTATAGTGCATTCATTATTGAGAATCAAAGTTATGTGGATGCTTCAATGGTTGTAAGAGCGGCTGCATATGAGTATGTAGCGTATGATCGAATGTTAAAGAAGTTAAAAAAGAATAAGGTTAAAGAAAAACTATCCATGGTGCATATCCTAGTATTTTATACAGGAGAAAAGCCTTGGAATGCAGCAAATAAGCTTTCCCAGCTTGTAGATGTGGATGAAAGATTTGAGTCGTATTTTCATGACTACCAAATGAATCTGATTGAAATCACAGGAAATACTTCATATAATTTTAATGAAGAAGACGTACATAATCTATTCTACATATGTCGAAGTATTTATGATCAGTCTATTTATGAAGGAAAGAGTAACAGCTTTGGACTTGTAAAGAGCAGTGTGTTAAAAGTAGTCAAGACATTAACGGATGTAGAATGGTTGGATTTAGAAGAATTAGAGGAAAAGGAGGAAATTGAAATGTGTGAAGCTGAAAAGAGATGGCTTGAGGTAAAGTCAAAGGAATGGGAAGCTGAAGGGATAAAAAAAGGCATTGAACAAGGAATTGAACAGGGTAGTGAGAAAAAAGAGCTTGAGATGTATCAAAAAATGATGGACAAGGGATTTGGAATTAAAGCTATCGCATCTATCTTCTCAGTAAGTGAAGAGTCTATTGAAAAGCTGTTGATGAAAGCTTAGGAGAAATTAAATGTGTGAAGCTGAAAAGAGATGGCTTGAAGTAAAGTCAAAGGAATGGGAAGCTGAAGGGATAAGAAAAGGAATCAAACAAGGAATCAAACAAGGAATTGAACAAGGAATTGAACAGGGTAGTGAGAAAAAAGAGCTTGAGATGTATCAAAAAATGATGGACAAGGGATTTGGAATTAAAGCTATCGCATCTATCTTCTCAGTAAGTGAAGAGTCGATTGAAAAGCTGCTGATGAAAGCTTAGGTAAAGCTGAAAAGAGATGGCTTCGAAAAAGAAGACACGTTCTTTTGTTCAATGTTTGTAACAATGGATAGGAGGAGATGAAAAATCTCTTCTTTTCTTTTTCGTCTGTGATATAATAAGGTGACTTTGAAAGGATTGAGAAAATGGTATTTCTTTTATTAGTATTAGGTATGGTCCTTTTAATGAAGGGTGCAGACTTGTTTGTGGATGGTAGTGCAAGTGTGGCTCGTAAATTAAAAGTGCCTTCAGTTATTATTGGCTTGACAATTGTTGCGCTTGGAACAAGTTTACCAGAAGCAAGTGTGAGTATTACAGCTGGTTTAATGGGCAGTAATGAAATTGCGATTTCAAATATTGTGGGTTCTAATATTTTCAACACGTTGGTTGTGGTTGGAACAAGTGCAGTCATTACTCCGTTTTTAATGGATCAGGATATTTTGAATCGTGATTTAAAAATCAATATTTTAGTGAGTATTTTACTTTCAATTTTTGTGTTGAATGGAATGTTGAATCGCTTTGAAGGTATTATCTTCTTAGTCGGTTTAGTATTGTTTATTTTAAATTTGATTCGTAGTGCTAAAAAGAATCGTGTTGAGGATGAGAAAGTTGAAACTTTATCGGGAATCAAATGCCTGATTTATATCGTGATTGGTGTTGCGTGTATTATTTGGGGTGGAGATATCACTGTAGATAGTGCAAAACAGATTGCAGCTATGCTTGGTATGAGTGATACTTTGATTGGTTTAACTGTTGTTTCAATTGGTACTTCTTTACCTGAGTTAGTAACAAGTGTTGTTGCGGCAAGAAAAGGGGAGAGTGGATTATCTTTAGGAAATGCGATTGGAAGTAACATTATGAATATTTTATTTATTTTGGGTGCTTCAAGTACAATTCATCCAATTGCTGCTACTTCACAGAATATTATTGATACTTTTGTCTTGATTGGTGTTTCTCTATTAATTTATGGTATTGCCAAAAAGGGAGATACGATGACAAGAAAAAAGGGGATCTTTATGATCCTCGTATATGTCATTTATATGATTTATATTATTGTACGCTAGGCTTGTCCTAGCTTTTTTTCTTTCCTTGGGAAAGGATAGCTCGAATGGAATCGAAAAGAATGGGTTTATATTCTTCAATCGGCAGGGGTTGACTATGAAGAATACTGTTATAGCAAGTACTTCCTGTAAGTTCAACTATTAAGTAGAGTATGACTTCTGAATTTTCAAATTCATATCCATTTGCGGTTGCGATTTCGTTAAATTCTTTTATAAGATTGAAACTATCATTATCAATAGCCGTATTTAACTGAGCATGGAACACGCCCCAAGATAGGTTCCGTTCAACGAATTTTAAAATCAATGGATTGTTTTCTAATCGAATCAATACTTGATTGATCAAGAAGATAACAGCGTCTTCAAAATTACGAATATCGTTTTTTTCTAATTGTTTGTGGGCTTCTTCAAAAAGACGATGTGCTTCTTTTTGAATTAGAATATCGCGAATTTGGTATTTATCTTTGAAATAAAGATAGAAAGTTCCTTTTGCGACGCCTGCACTCTTTACAATATCATTTACAGAGACATTCGTAATGTCTTCTTTTGTGAATAGATTAAAGGCAGCCTGTAAGAGGTTGCTTTCTTTTATTTTCTTATTTTCGATTATCTTACTTTTCATGCTTATCACCATCCATATTATAATCAATAATTTACAAATTACAAATAAAAATGACCGATTGAACATATTAAAACAATTGTATATTGGGAATTTCAAAAAAACAAAACATAAATATTGACTAGTGGTCAGTTTAGTACTATACTCTTCACGTAGTAAAGGAAAGGATAGAAAAAAAGGTGATTCGATATGGATAAGATGTCAAAATGGATAGTTAAATATCGTAATTTGATTTTGGCCGTAGCCATCATACTATTAATTCCAAGTGCAATTGGTTATTTCAATACAAATATTAATTACGATTTATTATCTTATTTACCTTCGACTTCAGAATCTATGAAAACGCAAAAGATTCTTGGAGATGATTTTAACTTATCGAGTGTAGACTTCTTGGTTGTCAACAACAAATCAGATCAAGAGGCCGCAAAAATTAAGGAAGAGATCAATAAAATTGATGGAGTTGAAAAATGTATTTGGAGAGATGATGTATTAGATATTTCAGTTCCAAAACAGGCAATTCCAGAAAGCATTCAAGATATGCTTTATTCTGGTAACAGTACAATGATGATTGTTACATTTAAAGAGCCAACATCATCAATGCGTACAATGAATGCGATTAGTAAAATAAAAAAATATACGAAAGATGATTGTTACTTAGGTGGTATTTCAGCCATCAGTGAAGATACTAAAGATCAAACAGAACATGATACACCAATTTATGCAGGCATTGCGGTTGTATTATGTATGATCGTTTTGTTCTTAGGATTAGAAAGTACAATTGCTCCGGTTGTATTTATGTTAGGAATGATTTTCCCAATCGTTTATAACTTTGGTACAAACGTATTCTTAGGCGAAATTAGTTATATCACAAAGGCTTTGGCCGTTGTATTACAGTTAGCTGTAACTTTGGATTATTCCATCTTCTTATTACATAGATATCAAGAAGAAAAACAAAAACTTCCAAATGAAGAGGCTATGGCAAAGGCTATCAAAGCTACGTTTACTTCAATTACTTCAAGTTCCATCACAACAATTGCTGGTTTCGTTGCCTTGTGTGTAATGCAGTTAACACTTGGTAGAGATATTGGTATTGTCATGGCAAAAGGTGTTGTTCTTGGTGTATTATCAACCATCTTTATTTTGCCAAGCTTGTTGATGTTCTTTGATAAGACGATTGAAAAGTACAAACATAAAACAATTTTGAATGAGTTACATAGAGTACCTCGTTTTGTGATTCATCACTATAAAAAGATTCTTGTTGCCTTCGTGTTGATTTTCATTCCATTTGGATATGGACAGTCACATACAAATATCTATTATGATTTGATTTCTGGTATGCCAGGTGATTTTGCGAGTATCATTGGTACAAATCAGTTAAAAGATAAATTTGATATGACAACAACACATTTCGTTTTAGTGGATGATAAATTAACGACAAATGAAATTCAGAATATGTGTTCTGAAATCAAAGATTTAAAAGGAATTCATAATGTATTAGCGTATGAAGAATTTGTAGGTCCAGGACTTGCATCTAACTTTACTCCAAGTGTAGTAAAGGATATTTTCCAAAATGGTGGAAAGAAATTAATTGTTGTGAACAGTGATTATAAAGCTGCAACCGACGAGTTAAATACACAGTTAGATAAAATGGATACCATCATTCATAAATATGATAAGAAGGGTATGATTGGTGGAGAAGGAAGTATGACACGTGATTTGATCACAACAACAAATACAGACTTTGCGATGGTTAACGTATTATCAGTCATCATGATCTTTATCATTGTTGCCTTAACATTTAAATCATTTGCACTTCCAGTCATCTTAGTATTAACAATTGAATTTGCGATCACAATCAATATGGGTATTCCATTCTTTACAAAAACTACACTTCCATTTATCGCAAGTATGGTTATCGGAACCATTCAATTGGGAGCTACCGTTGACTACGCTATCCTAATGACAACGCGTTTTAAAGAAGAGTTATCGCATGGTAAGAAGGTTAAGGAAGCGGCTTTGATTGCGATGGAAAAATCGAGTGTATCCATTATGACAAGTGGATTCTCATTCTTTGCCGCATGTATCGGTGTAAGCTTTGTAGCTAAGATGGATTTAATTAAATCATTAGTCATTTTATTAGCACGTGGTGCATTAATTTCAGTCGTAAGTATTTTATTAGTATTACCTTCATTGTTGATTTTCTGCCACAAGTTCATTGAAAAGACGACAAAGAATTGGCCAGAATCAAACATGGAAGCGAAAGGAGAATAAATATGAATTTAAGTCATACAGTAAAAGTAGTTGGTAGTGTAGTGTTGAGTGCCGTTATGGCAGGAAGTATGATGCCTGTGACTGTATTTGCACAAAATAATGATGAAAATCCTACAGAAAAAACAGAAACTGTTTATTCTGTATTAAACTCAGATGGTTCAATCAGTGATACAATCGTATCGAGCTGGTTACATGATGAGGATGGAATTAATAATATTAAAGAAACTTTAAACTTAACAGATGTTAAGAATATTAAATCAAATGAAAAACCTTCAAAAGATGGAAATACATATACATGGAATGCGAAAGGTAATGATGTGTATTATGAAGGTACAGCTACAAAACAACTTCCTGTGTCTGTTAAGCTTCGTTATGAATTAGATGGTCAGGAAATGTCTGCAAAAGATATGGAAGGTAAGTCTGGTCATTTGAAATTAACTATTTCTTTCACAAATAACTATTCAGAAGTAAAAAATATTAATGGAAAATCCATTGTGATTCACCCTAGTTATTTAGCTGGTGGTATGTTGAATATGAGTACTGGTAACTTTACAAATGTGAAGTGTGAATCTGGTAAGATCGTAAATGATGGAACAAATGAAATGTTGGCATTTGCGAATATTCCAGGCTTGAATGAAACATTAAGATCTGCTGGTTTAGATAAAGTAAACAATCAATTAGGAATCAGTGATGATGTAACAGTAGAAGCGGATGTCAATAATTTTGATTTAGGTTCTATCATGGTTGGTATGACAAATGAAATTGATTTGGCAAGTGAATTAGGTGAAATTGGTTCTGTATCTGAATTAACAGATGGAATTGATCAATTAATTGAAGCGGATGATCAATTGATCGATGGTTCTAAACAATTGTATGATGGAACAACTCAATTAAAAGAACAAGCCGCTCCATTAACAGGCTCATCTGATCAAGTAAGACAATTATCTGCAGGTGCCATCCAATTAAATGATGGTGTTAAAGCCTTACAAACAGGATTAACAGCTTATACAAATGGTGTAGATACTTTGGCAGCAGGAAGCCAACAATTATATGGAATTCCTCAAGGTGTATCTCAAATTCAAACTGGCGTTTCAGGTAACTTAGGTCAAGGAAAAACAAATCTATTGGATGGTGCAACCCAATTAAATGAAGGCTTAAAACAATTAAAAGCACAAGTAAATGCGATTACTCCAGGTCAATTAGAGACTATGCAAAATCAAGTTTCGACATCTATGAAAACATTAGAAGGTATGAAGACTCTGTTAGGTAATGATGTACAGACATTGACAACTTTACAAACTACTTTAGGCGAGGCTGTAAAGACATTAGATACTTTAGCTAATTCAAAAACAGGTGAATTAACACAAAAAATTGGCGCTGTCATGAAGGATGTTGCTACTTTAAAAGCACAAATCGATAATGATAAAACAATCATTGACTCACATAATCAAGATATCACAAAAAAAGTAAAAGATATTAATGATCAAATTGATACAATCAATTCACAAATCAATACAGCTGTAAATACGGCAAATGGTAATATTGATACTGCCTATTCAAACGCAAATAGTACAATTGAGAGTGCAGCACAAAAAGCGGAAGCAGAGGGAAATACGGATTTAGCTAATCAAATTCGCTCATGTAAATTACAAGCTGCTCAAAAGATTGATGCACCAAGTGTTGAAAACGGAATGCAGTTAAGTCACGTTACTTTAGGCGAATTAAAGTCATTTGATGAAATTAAGACAAATGATTTTGCATTACACATTCAAGATTTGAATGATGAAATTAGTAAAATTGAAAAAACTTTAGCTGGAATGAATAAACAGTTAAATGACGCAAAGATACTTATCTTGGGTGAAAACTTAGATGGAACCGCTGGATTAGCTGGAGATGTTCAAAATGCAATTAATACATTAGGTCAAATGAATTCTATGTTGGATACATATACAGCAGATGATTCAACAATGAATTTCAAAAAGTTAGTAACTGATCTACAAGCTGCTGCTAAGGAATTATCTGCAGGTTCTGAAGGTATTCTAGGTGGTGTTCAACAAGTCAATGCTGGATTAACACTACTTCAAAAGAAATCTGAAGCAGGTATTACTCAAGTAGCTGAGGGAAGTAAAACATTGTCTTCAAATAGTGCTACATTAAATGGTGGTGCTAGTGCATTATCACAGGCAACAGGAGCACTTGCTGGACAGAGTGGCACATTCAATGAAATGGCTGATGGATTAGATACATTAGGTAAGGCATTTGAAACATTGAATGATGGTGCTAAACAATTATACGAAGGTAATGAACAATTCAAGTCTGAAGGATTGGATCAATTAAAAGAAAAGGTTGATTTAGGTGTTGGAGAACTTGAAACATTACAAAGTGTAATGAATGAAATCAAAGCTATGAACAAAGAATATGCTTCATACTCTGGTGCTCCAGAAGGTGCTACAGTAACGAGTCGTTACGTATTCCGTACTAAGGAAGAAAGTTCTAAATAGTTTAAAAAGGTATTCTTCGGAATGCCTTTTTAATTTGATATTCTTTGGTTGGCGTGTTAAAATAAAAGGGAATTTATATGGGGGTATATAATCATGAAACATATTAATACAGTAGATACTCGTAACTTGTGTGAAAGCGCAAAAAATGGTGGATGTGGAGAATGCCAAACTTCTTGCCAATCAGCTTGTAAAACTAGCTGCGGAATCGCGAACCAAGCTTGCGAAAATAATAAAGAAAGTAAGTAATTAAGAAATGCCGAAGTGATTCGGCATTTTTAATGCCGCCTTTAAGGCAGCATTTTTTAAATATGAGGGAGGAAAGATACATGATTCATCAATATAAAATGTTTGATCAGAATATTGTATTGGATATTTGTTCAGGAAGCATTCATGTGGTAGATGAAATTGCTTATGATATGATTGCTGAATTTTTAGATAAAGATAAAAATGCTTTGGTTTTAGAAATGAAAGAAAAATATCCTAGTGTTGAAACATCTGAATTGGAAGAATGTTACGACCAGATTTTAGAATTAAAAGAACAAGGTCGTTTATTTAGTGAAGATACATATGAGCCAATGGCAGGCCAGTTAAAGGCTAAGACAAGTGGTGTTATTAAAGCTTTATGTCTTCATATCGCCCATACTTGTAACTTGAATTGCTCGTATTGTTTTGCCAGTCAAGGAAAATATCATGGAGACCGTGCACTAATGAGTTTTGAAACGGGAAAACGTGCTCTTGATTTTTTAGTGGAAAATTCAGGAACACGCAGAAACTTAGAAGTGGATTTCTTTGGTGGAGAACCACTAATGAATTTTGATGTAGTTAAACAATTGGTGGAGTATGCTCGAAGTATTGAAAAAGAAGCTGGAAAGAATTTCCGTTTTACGTTAACGACAAATGGTATGTTGATTGATGATGACGTAATTGAATTTGCGAATAAAGAAATGAGCAATGTTGTATTAAGCTTAGATGGACGTAAAGAAGTTCATGACCATTATCGTGTGGATTATTCTGGTAAGGGAAGTTTTGATACAATCGTTCCTAAATTCCAAAAATTAGTAAAGGCTCGTGAAGGTAAAAATTACTATATGCGTGGTACTTTTACTCATGCCAATCCAGACTTCTTAAAAGATGTGCAACAAATGTTAGATTTAGGCTTTAGAGAATTAAGTATGGAACCTGTTGTAGCTAAATCAGATGATCCTGCAGCACTTACAGAAGCCGATCGTGAAATTGTTATGAAACAATATGAAGATTTAGCGAAATTGATGTTGGAATATGATGAGAAGAAAGATCCATTTACTTTCTATCACTATATGATTGATTTAAAGGGCGGACCATGTATTTATAAACGTATTTCAGGATGTGGTTCAGGAACCGAATATATGGCTGTAACACCATGGGGAGATCTATATCCTTGTCATCAATTTGTAGGAGAAGAAGCCTTTAAATTAGGAGACATTTATACGGGTGTCACAAACAAAAAGGTCCAGGATGAATTTGCATCATGTAATGTATATGCACGTAAAGAATGTGCAGATTGCTGGGCAAGACTTTATTGTTCTGGAGGATGTGCAGCCAATGCATATCATGCGACAGGATCTGTCAAAGGTGTATATAAAGAGGGGTGTGAATTATTCTGCAAACGATTAGAATGCGCCCTTGCCGTAGCCATTATTCGTGATATGAAAGAAAATAGTCATGAAGACGCCGATTGTTAGTTTTCTAAAATCGTATCAAGAAAAATCACCTGTAAGAATGCATATGCCAGGCCATAAAGGTGCTGGCATTCTTGGTTTTGAAGGAATGGATCTTACAGAAATTTATGGAGCCGATGAGTTGTTTGCGGCAGAGGGAATCATTAAGGAAAGTGAACAAAATGCTTCCTCTTTATTTGGCTGTCCAACCTATTATTCAACGCAAGGCTCTACTTTATGCATTCAAACTATGTGCACGATCTTATGCCAAGATGCCAAAAGTAAAGGCAAGAAGCCGAAGATTCTTGCAGGAAGAAATGCACATCGAAGCTTTATTCATGCTGCTGCACTTTTAGATTTTGACATTGCATGGCTATATGGAAATAGTGATTATTTATCTTGTACAATTAGTACAGAAACTTTGGAAAAGGAAATTCTTGAAAACAATCCAACGGCTGTATATCTGACAAATCCAGACTATTTAGGAAACCTTTTGGATATTAAATCTTTAGCTTCGATATGTAAAAAGCATGATGTATTACTTGCCATAGACAATGCCCATGGTGCATATCTTCGTTTTTTAGAACCATCTTTACATCCTATTGATTTGGGAGCTGATCTATGTTGTGATTCGGCTCATAAAACACTACCTGTACTTACCGGTGGAGCTTATCTTCACTTAAGTGATTCTTTGAATCAAGTATGGAAAAATGACGTAAAACATTTTATGGAATATTTTTCTTCTACAAGTCCATCCTATTTAATTATGGCATCTTTAGATGCGACAAATGAGGTGTTGGATACTACGTTTAAAAAATCCTTGTCTGAATGTATTCAAAGAGTTGATGTATTAAAAAATGCTTTGATTCAACATGGATATACGATTTTATCTGGTGAACCTATGAAGATTACGATTTCAACGAAAGAATTTGGCTATACTGGAAATGAAATCGCAAATCTTTTAATGGAATGTGATATCTATCCTGAATTCTATGATTCAGACTATATTGTATTGATGCCATCTCCATATAATACGGAGGATGACTTAAAACGATTAGAGACATGTTTATGTAAAATTGAACGGAAATCTGTTGTATTCAATTCATTTCCTAAGCTAGAACGTGCAAGAAAAGTAATGAATGTACGCCAAGCTTTATTTGCGCCAAGTAAAATGATAGAAGTTTCTAAATCTTTAGGACAAGTATGCTCCAGTGTTTCTGTATCTTGCCCTCCAGCGATTCTTCCAGTGATTCCAGGTGAAGTGATTAGTGAGTCTTCTGTTGAAGTCATGAAATATTATGGTATTGAAACTGTACGAGTTGTCAAAGAATGACAGCTCTTTTTCTTTTGTATATGTGAAATTGCTAACAATTGAAGTATAATGAAATAAGAAGTAAACATACGAAAAGGAGGAGAATCATATGTTTGACAAATTGTTTGATCCTATACAGATTCGTGGTATGGAATTAAGAAATCGTGTTGTCATGTCTGCGATGGGAACACATGAAAGTGCGGAAAGTGAAGATGGAAAGAGTATTACGGATAAGTTGATCGCGTATCATGTAGCTCGTGCAAAAGGTGGTAACGGATTAAATACAATTGAAGTTACAAGTGTGGATGCCCCGAGTGCACCTTTTGGATTCTTGTCGATTGCCGAAGACAAATACATTGCAGGATTTAAAAAATTAAATGATGCCGTGCATGAAGCCGGAGGAAAAACTTGCATTCAATTATGGCAAGGTGGATTGGCTGTAGCTTCAGATCAAACGGCTCAGATTTTAGTACCCAATGACTTACCATTAAGTCCACAATATACTGTGCCAGCTATCACAAATGAAAGATTACTCGATATAATAGATAAGTTTGGACAAGCTGCTAGACGTGCAGTAGAAACTGGATTTGATTGTTTAGAATTCCATTGTGCACATAACTATTTACCACACTCTATGCTTTCAGGTGGAATTAACCATCGAAGTGATGAGTGGGGTGGATCTTTTGAAAATCGTAAAAAATTCCCGTTGGAATGTATTAAATCGATTCGTGCGAATATGCCAATAGATATGCCACTATTTATGCGTGTGGATTGTCATGATGACATGTTAGATGGTGGACTAACGGTTGAAGAAGTGATTGAATTCTGCAAAGATGCCAAAGAATGCGGTGTTGATGTATTAAATATTAGTCGTGGAAATATCTTAACGGCAGCAACACTATATGAAGTGGCACCAGTTGATATTGAAAATGGATTTAACGTAGAAGATGCTGCGCGCATTCGTAAAGAAACAGGTATGTTGACAATGCCATGTGGACGTATCAATACGCCTGAATTTGCCGAAAAAATCTTAGAAGAGGACAAGGCCGATTTAGTTGTCATGGCACGTGCTCAACTTGCCGATGCCAACTTCTGTAATAAGGCTAGAGCTGGTAAAGTCAATCAAATTCGCTATTGCATCGGATGTAACCAAGGTTGTTATGACTCATTTTGTGCATCTTTATATAATCCAGCTATTAAACACATTACTTGTATGCGAAATCCTGGCTTATTAGAAGAGGAAACATTAGGTTTAAAACCTGGATTTGCTTCTAAAAAAGTTGTCATCTTAGGTGGTGGAATTGCAGGTATGGAAGCAGCTCTAGATTTAAAAGAAACAGGTAATACACCAATTTTATTTGAAAAGAGTGAAAGTCTTGGTGGACAATTCTTATTGGCAGGTGCTATTTTAGCTAAAAAAGATTTTAAGAATGCGGTAGATAAAATGATTTTGGATGTTCAAGAATTTGGAATTGAGGTGCACTTAAATACTGTTGTTACTAAGGAAATGCTAGAAGAAATTAAGCCAGATGCACTCATTGTTGCGATTGGATCTAGTCCATTTGTACTTCCAATTGAAGGTAGTGAAAAAGCCATTGTTGCACATGATGTATTGAGTGAAAAAGTAGAAGTGCCAGGTGAAAACGTAGTCATTATTGGTGGGGGTCTTGTTGGTTTTGAAACAGCTGAATTTTTGGCTGCAAGACAAAAGAAAGTTACTGTTTTAGAAATGAAAGAAAAGGCTTTACAAGATTTAGGTCCATTGCGTCAAATTACAGCGCAGTTTGCGATGGCACAAATGCCAATCACAATTGAAACAAGTGCTACTGTAGAACGAATTGAGGATCATGCAGTTGTTGCCAGTGGCAAAGAATATCCATACGATAGTGTCATTATGGCTGTTGGATCAAGGGCAAACGATACAAGTATGTATACAGATTTAGGTATTCCTACATACATCATTGGTGACTGTAAAAAAGCAGGTATTGCCTTAGATGCATTTAAAGATGCTTATCATGCCGTATTAGAAATTAATAAGTGAAGTCTTAATCGGCTTCACTTTTAAATTGGTCAATATATTTTTGTACGGATTTAGTCATTTCTTTTGAAAAATCCGAATTGTATTTTCGATTACAGAAAGCTGTTGCCCATTCATTTAATGTTTTATTTCCGGCTTTATGTTCAAACATATTTTTTAATTCTTGTTTGTCTTTTCTATGATATTGATCAACACAAATTATATCCTCTAATTGACATCGCTTTGGTTTTTGTCTTTTAAAATGATCACTTGCAGGATATCCAAGTACTAACATGCATACAGGCACTACATATTCACTTAGATTTAATAATTCTTTATGTAGATCATGCTGCTCTAAAATATCCCCTATGTAACAAGATCCAATCCCTAAACTTTCGGCAGCTACAACCGCATTTTGTGCGGCAATGGTCGCATCTGTTGTGGCTAGTAATAAATCGCCTACGCCTGGTTTTCTTGGGTTGCAGTTTTCATATTTAAATAAATCATACCATTTTTGAAAGTCGGCACAGAAAATTAAAATCATTTTCGCTTGATTGATGAAGGGTTGATTGTCACACGTTTTAGATAGTGTTTCTTGAAGCTTTTTGTCTTGTACATCAATAATTGTATACATTTGTTGATTTCCTGCACTCGGTGCCTGCATGCAAGCTTCTAATATCAATTTTCTTTCTTCTTGTGAAATTTCTTTATCTTTAAAAATACGACAAGATTTGCGGTCAAATAAACTTTGAATGATTGGATTCATAAACATTCCTTCTTTCTTTTGAAAATATTTTACTATAGATATGGTATTATTTAAGTATGAAACTCAAAGAAATCAAGAAAAATGCACATAAAAATGTTAAAGCACATTATGCGACCTATTTAGTGTTATGTCTTGCGGCAGTACTTATGGGAAGTGAATTTAGTTCGACTTTATCCCTTTTAAAACAAGATAATGCCAAGAGTGTTTCCGGCCTGTTAATGCACTCTTCTTTTGTGAAGTCGATGACATTTTTACTTCCTGAAGACGTTTTTGGTACAACCAATGGTGTATTTGCACATGTGGTAAATGGAATTACTTCAGGATCCTTTGTGAAGACACTATTTTTAGGCTTATCTACCATTGTTCATTCGAAAGATATTGCGAGTATTTGTTTTGTCGTAATAGGTTTATGCATATCTGTGTTCTATAGAGTATATATTGTGAATGTATTGCCGGTTATTAATCGCAGACTCTTTTTGGAAGGAAGAGTTTACGCAAAACTTCCACTTGATCGATTGGTTTATTTAATGCGAATTCGAAAGCAGATGCATGTTGCGTTTGTGAAACTTGTTAAATCTATTATTTTGACAATTATGAACTTTACTGTTGTAGGAGGCGTCTACTTTTACTATGTATATTTCTTAGTGGATTATATCTTAGCCGAAAATCCGACGATATCTTTAAAAGATGCACTTTCTTTATCTCGAAATATGATGAAGGGACATAAGTTTGAATGTTTTAAATGGCAATTTTCAATGGCTGGATGGTACATTTTGGATGTTTGTACATTTGGGATTAGTGCTATATTTTATTCAAATATGTATCGTATGTCCGTTATGTGTGAATTTTATACATTAAGAAGAAAAGAATTTCAAAGTGCTATCTTAAATGATACGTATTTATTTGAAAAACCAAGTAGTGCTTTGATGCGTAATACGTATTCGGATGTAATTGCGGCATTGAATGCGAAAAATCCAATGGAGAATGCGTATACGGGTATTAAAAAGTTCTTGTGTGATAATTTTGGGATTATTTTTCATTTGAGTTCTAAAGAAAAACAATATGAAAGATATACCTATAATAAAATGGAAGCTGAAACTATGATTACCGAAGTGTATTTATTATGTTATCCAGTGCGTTTATCTCCAATTGAAGAGGCGTATAAGAAGTCAAATCTTCGTGTTTTACATCCAAATCGAAATTATACAGTAACATCTATTTTAGTCTGTTTCTTCTTTATGTGTTTTGTTGGATGGATCTGGGAAGTCAGTCTATCTATGATTAGCTATGGAAGATTTGTGAATCGCGGTGTTTTACATGGTCCATGGATTCCTATTTATGGTTTTGGCTGTATTTTGATTTTACTTTTATTAAAACGATTCAGAATACGTCCCAAAGTTGAATTTAGTATGGCCGTACTTCTTTGTGGATGTATTGAATACTTTACTGGACTCGTTTTAGAATTGACACATAATGGTCAAAAATGGTGGGATTATACGGGTTACTTCTTAAATCTTGATGGAAGAATTTGTGCAGAAGGTTTATTGGTGTTTGGCGTTGGTGGTATGGCTTTTGTCTATGTGATTGCACCATTAATTGATAACTGGGTTAAAGAACATTTAAATAAAAGATTATCTACTGCCTGTTTAGTTTTACTTCTTTTATTTGGTGCAGATGTTGTTTATTCACACTTTGAACCCAATGTAGGAGAAGGTGTTACAGGATGACAAAAAAGTTAAATGGAAATCAAATCAAGATGATTGCGATTATTGCGATGTTTATGGATCATTTCGCAACGACGTTGTATCCAAATTATGAAAAATTCTGGTGGCTTTTATTGATTCATTTAATTGGAAGAATAGCTGCTCCTATTATGTGGTTTATGGTAGTTGAAGGTTATACGCATACGCATAGTTTAAAGAAATATTTAGAAAGATTATTGATTTTTTCAATTATCGCTCATTTTGCGTATAACTTCTGTTTTGGCATTTCTTTGATTCCTTTAAAAGATTCTTTATTAAATCAGACAAGTATTATATGGCCATTATTCTTGTCTGTGATTGGCTTATGGGTGGAAGATCAAGAATGGAAAGATGCAAAGAAAATAGGTTGTATTCTGATTCTTTGTTTATTGGCATTTCCAAGTGATTGGTCATGTTTTCCAGTTCTTTGTACAAACCATATTTACAAAAATCAAGGTAATTTAAAAAAACAAGTATTAGGTATGGCTTTGTATATTTCTATGTATGTAATGGTCTATTGTTTATGTATTGATGTAGTTTATGGTTTGTTGCAGTTTGGAATTGTTTTAGTATATCCAATTATGTCTTTATATGATGGAACAAGAGGAAAAAGTACATTTATGAAGTGGTTCTTTTATTGGTTTTATGTGGGACATTTAATTTTGTGTGGATTGATTCGTGTAATGATGTAGAGGTAAAGAATGGATGAGGAGAAAAGTACGTAGAGTGCCAGTTGTTCTTGATGCAGGTGAAATTAAAGATTTGCCACAAGAAGATATACGGATGATTTTAAGAGGGGCAGATGAATTGATTTCAACTGGCGGAAGAAGTATGTTGGCTAAAATATTAAAGGGTTCAAAGGATAAAAAGATATTTGAACATAAACTAAATGAATGTCCTGCTTATGGATACTATCAGGATATGAAGTTGGATGATATCGCAAAATGCATTGATTGGATGATTAAGAAAGATTATCTCAGAATTGAATATGATTATCGTCTTCCTTTATTGGTGTTTTCCAAAAAAGGATGGCAAATCGAAAAAGAAACCTTTGCCCAAGAACTTTATCAGAAAATCTGTTTAGATGTAGAAGAAAAAAAAGGCTCGTGTTCTATTTGAGATGAAAGAAGTAAATAGACAGGTTGTCATGCGTGTGCTTGATAAAATAGAGAAAGATGGAACAGAGAAATTTCTACCTTACTTAGAAGCATGGAAGATGTTGGAATTGAAAAAAGTTGCGGCAAGAATTGCAGAAGTAGAAAATAAGATAGCCGGAAAGGATATGTAGAGGTTAAAATGAAAATATTTTTAAGCGCTTGGAGTTTGATAATCTTTTGCACATTCCTCAATCATATTTAAATAAGCATAAGGCATATTATATGTGAGAAATACAGGCGGATTTTGATTATTTTCATACTTTGTATGCATCAAAAATGGATTCGATTTCAATGGATGATAAAAGTTTAGATGAAATTGTTGATGATATATGCAAGAAATATAAATTAGTCTAAGATTGTGGTATAATCTTTAGGCAAGTAAAAACATACATGACAGGGGTGCAATTGCTGAGAAAAACCCTTATTACCTGATCTGGTTAATTCTAGCGTAGGGAGTCATATCGATTGATAGTGGCACTCTAGGGTGCCTTTTTTATTTTGGAAAGGAGGCAATCATGAAGAAAAATCGTAGAATTGTCATGCCGTTGCTTGTGTTTATTCTAGTGATTGGTGGATGGGAATTATATGTTCGTGCATTTGATATTTCACTTTATATTTTGCCTAGTCCATCAAAAATTATCAGTGCACTTATTGAGAATATGGATATTTTGATGCAACATTCGCTTGTTACATTGGAAGAATCTGTTTTAGGTCTATTGATTAGTACTTTCTTTGCGATTGTGATTTCCATTGGCATGGATTTATCCAAAACATTTAAGACAAGTATTTATCCATATTTGATTGTGACACAAACCGTTCCTATTATGGTTTTAGGACCTTTGTTTTCAATTTGGTTTGGATTTGATTTGTTGCCTAAAATCTTAATTGTTATATTTATGTGCTTTTTTCCTATTGCGATATCCTTTACGGATGCTTTGTCGCAAGTGAGTGAAAAAGAAATCAATTTATTAAAAAGTTTTGGTGCCAATCTATTTCAAATCTATAAAATTGTTAAGATTCCTTCTGGTGCCATTGGCTTATTTTCAGGATTAAAAGTAGCGGCTACTTATTGTGTTGGCGGAGCTATTGTAGGTGAATGGCTTTCAAGTAGAGCAGGACTTGGTTATTATATGCTTCGTGTGAAAAATGGGTATATGTTGGATAAAGTTTTTGCGTGTGTATTGATGATTATATTTTGGAGCATCCTATTGAATTTAGGGGTGTCTTTATTGGAAAAGATATTGTTTCCACATTTACGAAAAGGAGAAAGAAAATGAAAATTTTAAAAGCGATGTGTGCAGCTGCTGTTGCGTTAAGCTTAGTTGGTTGTGCTCAAACATCAAATTCAGATGACAAATTGACTAAGGTTACATTGATGTTGGATTATACGCCAAACACAAACCACACTGGTTTTTATGTGGCAAAAAACAAGGGGTATTATAAAGAAGCTGGTTTAGATGTAGATATTATTGAACCAGGTGATAATGCGACAACTTCTATGGTTGCAGCCGGAAAAGCTGATTTTGGTGTTTCTTACCAGGAAGATGTCACATATGCCTTGACAAGTGAAGATCCACTTCCAATTAAAACGATTGCGACAATTATTCAACATAATACTTCTGGATTTGTGTCTTTGAAGAGCGCAAACATCAATTCTGTAAAGGATTTCGAAGGAAAGACATATGCAGGATGGGGAGCACCAAGTGAAGAAGCCGTTATTAAAGCGGTTATGAATGAAGCGGGTGCTGATTTTAGTAAATTAAACATTGTAGGATCCGATGGATCTGGTATTGCAGGACTTAGTGATGAAGTAGGAAAGAATAAAGTGAATCTTGGATGGGAATTCTATGGTTGGGCTATTATTAAAGCTATGCAGGATGGATATGATTTAAACTATATGCCTCTAGCTGATTTAGATAGCCGTTTGGATTACTATACTCCAGTAATTATCACAAACAATAAAATGATTAAAAAGAATTCGGATACAATTCAAAAATTTATGGAAGCTACTAAAAAAGGATATGAATATGCGATTGATCATCCAAGTAAAGCAGCTGAAATTTTACATGATGATGCTCTGACAGATACAGATTTGAAATTCCTTAAGGAAAGCCAAAAATACTTAAGTAGCCAATATGCAAAAGATGCAGATTCATGGGGTGTTATGAAAGATTCTGTATGGGATAATTATACAGATTTTATGTATGAAACAGGATTGATTGATCACAAGATCGATGCGAAAGACCAATATACAAATGAGTTTGTAAAATAATGAAGCTACAGGTTGAAAAACTAAATCTTGAATTTTCTGGAAAAGAAATATTGCACGATATTTCTTTTTCTATTCAAGAAGGAGAATTTGTTTCTATTCTAGGTCCGAGTGGTTGTGGAAAATCTACTATTTTAAATATATTAGCCGGATTGATTGAAGATTATTCAGGACAGCTTTTTGTGGATGATGAACGTATTAAAGGCGTCCGCTCTCATTTTGCGTATATGCCACAAAATGATTTGTTGCTCGAATGGAGAACCATTTTAGATAATGTATGTTTATATGGTGAAATCAATCATGATAAATCTATGAAACAAAGAGCTTTAAAAGAATTTGAAACATTTGGCCTTTCTGGATATGAAAATGCATATCCTTCTAGTCTTTCAGGAGGAATGCGCCAAAGGGCAGCCTTCTTAAGGACTTCTTTATGTAAAGCGGATATTCTTTTATTAGATGAACCATTTGGAGCTTTGGATGTCATCACGCGTAATGATATGCAAGATTGGTTGTTACAATTGAGAAAGAATTATAATCGTACGACTTTATTAGTGACACATGATATTGATGAAGCTTTATATCTATCGGATCGTATTTTGATTTTATCGAATAAGCCAAGTCGTATTTTGCAGGAAATTGATTTATCGAAAGAAAAGAAATCAAGAGATTGGTTATTTTCTCAGAGTGTTTTGAAAAAACAGGTCTATGAATTATTAAAAGGTGAAAATCATGCATGATGCACATTATCATTATTCAAAAGAAATAAATGCGCTACAGAATGAATATGGAATTTCTGGTATTTGTAACGTCGCAAATGAAAAAGAGTTTGAATTGGTTCAACAAAAACATTTATTCTATTCTTGTGGAGTACATCCTTGGAATGCAAGTTTAGATACCTTGAATTCGATGTTTCCTTTGTTAAAAAAGGCACCCATTATAGGGGAAATTGGCATGGATAGTGTATGGTGTGATGTAGATTTAAAAATTCAAAAAGAAGTATTTGAAAAACAACTTCAGTTTGCACAAGCATTAAATAAACCCGTCATTCTTCATACAAAGGGTCAGGAAAAAACGATACTTGAATTGATTCGTAAATACCCAAATACATATGTTGTACATTGGTATGGATGTATGGATTATGTCAAAGAATATGATGAGGTGGTATCTTATTTCACGATTGGTCCCTCAATCGGAAAAGAAGAGGAAGTAACGCATTTAGTAAAACAAATATCTATGGATAAATTACTTATGGAATCCGATGGTATTGAAGCTGTGAAATGGGCTATTGATAGTGACGATTACCTGGCTGCTTTAAAAAATGAAATTACGATGGTGGCTTCGTTAAAGAATCAATCGTATTCTGAGGTTGAAAGTATTTTGGATCATAACTTTTCAAAATTAATAAAAAAATAGGAGAATTTCTTCTCCTATGCAAGACAGTCATTGAACTGTCTTTTTATTTGTTCTTCATCCATATTCTTTCCAATAAAGACCAATTGATTGATTCGATCTCCATACTCTTCATCCCAGTTTTTGGCTAGTTGAGGATTGGCCTTTAATAAATCTATTTGATCTTGTTTTGGTGCTGATGCGATCCATAATGAGTCTTCTGTAAGGGAATTTAATTTACCGGCTTGTTCAAATAAGTAGGCAGAGTCAGGTTGATTATCAAACCATACATAACCTTTAGTACGAATGACGTTTGGATAGTTGTTTAGTAGATTTGTGAATTTTTTTAAATCCAATGGCTTTCTTATTTGCCATACAAAAGTAGAAATACCATATTCTAAGGCTTCACCTTCGTGTTCATGATCATGGTGGTGTTCGTGTTCTTCAATTTCATGAAGCCAGCCAATGTTATTTTGAGCTTTTTCATAATCAAAGTTATGTGTGTTTAAAAGCTCTTCTAAATTAACTTGGCCAAAGCTAGCCTCAATAATTCCAGCATCTTTGCATAATTTATGAATGACTGCCTTGATTTCATTTTTCTCATCTTCATTAACGGTTTCTGCTTTGTTTAAAACTACAGTATTACAGAATTCAAGTTGTTGCATCAATAAAGAGTCTAAAGAATCTTCATCTTCTACTGGTTCTAATAAGTGTTTACCACAATTGAATTCATTCGATAATCTAGCCGCATCGGCAACACAAATAATGTTATCTAAGTGAAATAATTCAGGTAATCCTCTAGAATATAGTGTTTCATTGGCAGCTGTGATGGTTTGTGCGATAGGGATAGGTTCACAAATACCACTGGCTTCAATAATAATATAATCAAATTTGTTGGATGAAGCTAGTGCAGAAAGTTGCTGTAAAAGATCTAATTTTAGTGTGCAACAAATACATCCGTTAGTAAGACCTACAACGTCTGTATCTTCTTTTTGAATTTGTGCATTCTTATCAATGAGTTTTTGATCAACGTTGATTTCACCAATATCATTAACGATAATCGCAACTTTATATCCATCTTGATTTTTTAGAATGTGATTTAATAAAGTAGTTTTACCAGCTCCTAAATAGCCGGTTAGTAATAAAATAGGTATCGATTTTCTTTTCATTTTCAAAACCTCCTTTACTTATTGTATAATATTTGCGATAAAAAGGAGTAAATTTTTTATGACAATTTTATATACATCCTTCCATATATTGGATTTAGATAATGATATGGTACAAAGAAAAGAGATGCCGGAAGAATTTCAAGTCTTTGTGAAAGAATATATTGAATACGCAAATTCAAATGAGAAAAATAAAATGTATACCATTCATGATGAACAAACGCAAGTGGTTTCTTGTATTCGTCAAATGGCTTTAAATCAAGATAAATGCGAAGTGCTTACAGATAGTATTGCGGATAAGCTTTTGACAAGTGAGCGTCTAGCACAGGCAAAAATCTATCATATGGGTTCGAGTGTGAAAAAGGGAAGTTTGATTCAGGTTTTAATACAAAATAGTAGTGATGAACTTTTATATGTGGTTGCCAAAGTAGAACATTCCAAGTGGTATGATGGAAGTGATTTATCAAAGAAGTATGGCTTTTCAGGGGATAAGAAATCATTATGGAAGTCCGCTGTTTTTTCGATGTATGAAATCAATTCACATATCGTATTCAAGGATATTAAAGTATATTCGGATACAATGGCTAAATATTGGACGGTTTCTTTTTTAGAATTGGATGAAGCTAGGGATGATGCCAAAAATACGTATTCAGCATTTAAGGCTGTGGATAATGAATTGAAAAGTGCGGTAGAGCCAGTTTCTAAAAAAGACTATGTGAAGTTATCAAGTGAATTACAGAATGTGATGAATACGCCGCAGCAATTAAATTACAATCAATGTATTGATCAATTGATTGATTCATATTCTTTTAGTGAAGAAGAAATCGAGAAAGATGTTATTAAAGATTGCTTATTAGCACTTCCTGAACGTAAAAATTTTGATACGGAATTTAAGGTGGTTCCTGAAAGCTTAAATAACAAGCGTACAAAGAAATTTCAACTATCACAAGGTATTGAATTAACAATTCGTTCGGATGCCATGGAATATCCAGATAAGATTGTATCGACTGTAGTAGATGGGAAGCGTGTCATTCAAATTGTATGTGAAGATGATGATACATATGATGCTTTTGCTTAAAATAAACTGAAAGAATTTAAGTTTGTATAATTCTAAAAATAGTGGTTTAATTATATCATTATTTAAAGGGGGATTTTAGATGAAAAAAACAAAATCATTAACGATTCTATTAAATGTATTTGCCGTTCTATCATTAGCTTATACATGTTATGCGGCAATCCAAGCCTATAATACGTTTATTTCATATTACAGTACAAATATTGATGTATTGAATTTAGTTATGTATATGATCACAACATGTTATCAATCACTATGCTTTAGTGTGCTTTTCTATGCTTTAGGTGTGTTTAGTGAGAACTTTAAAAAGCCAGAAGAACCGGTAGTTGTTGAAGAAAAAACAGAAACAACTGAAGAAAATAAGAAGGAAGAAGAGAAATAGTTTTTATACTGTTTCTTTTTTTTAGGGAATGTTTATGAAGAAAGATTTTGTAGAAGGGGCCAAAGCAGCAACTCCAATTATTTTAGGCTATATTCCTGTTGGCATAGCATATGGTATGTTGGCTAAAGCAACAGGATTAACATTTTTTAAGGCATTGAGTTTTTCCTTGTTTGTGTATACAGGAGCTGGACAAATGGCTGCTGTCACAATGTTAGCCCAGAATGCTGCTTATGTAACAATTGTGTTTACTGTTTTTATATTGAATTTACGTCATATAATTATGAGTACATGTATTATGGAAAAGATGGAAAAAACAAGTTTGCCGATTTGTTTACTTTTATCTTTTTGGATTACAGACGAAGTATTTGCGGTATCAATGACAGATAAGAAAATTAATAAGTTAACACCTGCATTTCTTGCGGGATTATCCTTATTTAGCTACCTATTTTGGAATGTAGGATCGGCTTTAGGTATATTGTTTTCAAGCGTATTACCGAGTATTGTATCTAAAAGTTTAGGTGTATCTTTGTATGCGATGTTTATCGGTTTGTTGGTGCCAAATATGAAAAAATCGATTCGCTTATTGTATGTTGTGGTTTTGTCAATGATTGTAAATTGGGTATTAAATCAATTCTTATCGAGTTCATTATCTATTTTAATATCTACGCTTGGTTGTGCATTGATAGGAATGTGTTTTATTTCCAAGGAGGATTTACAATGAAATTTGCGATATTGATTTTATTTCTTTGTTTATCAACATACATACCAAGGATGTTGCCAGCTTTGTTCATGGATAAGATTCAAGTATCTAAAAAGGTTAATATATTCTTACAATTGATACCTTATACGGCGATGGCATCCTTGATTTTTCCAGCTATATTATATGTAGATGAGAATGTATGGATTGGCATTATAGCAAGTGTTGTAGCGGTTATCGCAGCTTTAAAAAAGTTACCTGTAATCGGTGTTGCTTTAGCAAGTGTGATATCTTGTGTAATATTTTATATGTTTATGCTTTCATAGAAATGTAAAAATTTTACAACGATATTGTAAACGGTTGTAAATGGTGATATAATTTCATTGGCTTCGAAAGGAAGTTTTAAGAAGGTTTGCGTCAATAGAAATCAATTTTGCTCCTTCCTCAAGTTCACTGATGATTTCGCATTTGACGTAATAGATTAGGCCTGAGTGAATCCGGGCCTTTTTGTGTGTTACAATGGTTTTGGTGATAGTATGGAACGAATTGAAAAACAACTGAAGTTCATCTTAGAAATCGACAAAGAGAAACAAATCAAAAGAAAAACTTTACAAAGTAATGGAACAGATTTTGAAGATGATGCGCAACACGCTTGGCATATGGCCATTATGACATTACTTTTGAGTGAACATGCGAATGAAGAAATTGATGTATTAAAGACAATTTCAATGTTGTTGATCCATGATCTTGTAGAAATTGATGCGGGTGATACATATGCCTATGATAGTCAGGGCTTGAAAACACAAAGTACAAGAGAGGCAATGGCCGCAAATCGTATTTTTAATTTATTACCAGAAGATCAGGCAAAAAAGATGTTTGATTTATGGAATGAATTTGAGGAAAGAAAAACACCAGAAGCTAAGTTTGCCAGAGTGATGGATAATTTCCAGCCAGTTATGTTGAATGCAGCTACTGATGGAAGAATGTGGGTTGAAAATGGTGTGCATTTAGAACAAATCTTAAAAAGAAACGAGAAGACTCATGAGGGTAGTGAAGTGTTGTGGATGTATATGTATGAGCATTTTATTTTGCCAAATGTAAATAAGGGAAGAATCAAAAAATGATTCTTCTAATTTTTTGAGAATACTACTATACAAAACAAAGTAGTGGTGATAAACTAGTAGTGAAAGAGGTGGTTTGATGAAAAAGATGGGTATTATAATAATTGTTTGTATCCTTGTATGTATTGCAGGAGGTAGTTTTCTTGCGATTCATTTGATTCGTAATGTAGAAGTTTCTGAAACTTCGATTTCAAATGTACGACCAGTAAATTATGAGAAAACAGAAGCTTTTACATCTGTTCAGTTAGATTTGACAAGTATGGATGTTAAAATTGAAAAATCAAGCGAGAATGCGATTTCTTATCGTTTACAAGATGCGAAGAAACAAAAGCTGGAATATTCTGTTGATCAGGGTGTTTTAACTGTAAAAGAAACAATTTCAGATAAACACTTTGTAGGTCATGATGATAATGAAGTAATTCTTTATACGACAAATGATTCTTTGACTGTGAATGGCAATCTTGTTGCGGGGGATGTTGAAATTCAAAATGTGGCATTAAAGGATTCTAGAGTAACAAGTGTATCTGGGGATATTTCAATTGAAAATGGAAGTTTAAATAATTGTAGCTTCATCACCACAAGTGGAGATATTGAATTTGATGGTCAATTGACAGGGGATAATACACTAGAAACCACTTCTGGAGATGTAAGTGTAGAAAATATCAGTAATGTTTCAGTAACAGCTAGTACAACGAGTGGAGATATTGAAATTAAAGAAGAAGAATTAACTGGTTCTGTAACTCGAGTATTAGGCTCAAATAATGCAACATTGACATTGAATACGACAAGTGGTGATATTGAGATAAATTAAAAGGATTAACAGATACATTGGTGACATGTTGATATATTCGACATTAATGGTGTCTATTTAAGAATTATTGTATAGGTGTAAACAAAAGAAAGACTACACTTATGACAAGAACTTCGAAATATTTAAACCAAGATACAATTGCTGCTTTACAATCTTTTCAAATCGAAAAGATTGATCGTGAAATCACTGATTATTTAGATACAAACAATAAAATGAATACGTATCATTTTGAATACTGTCTCGTTTAATTAAGAGCGGTTTTGCCAACTCTGGTAAACAGATGCTTCGTTGTAAAGAATGCAAAAAACGTTTTGTTGTGGACCGTGGTCAGCTTACTTTTTATTCTCACCATGATCAATCTAAATGGAATGAACTTATCCTGGATACATTGAATGGTGTATCTCTTAAAGAAACAGCTGTTAAAATCAATGTAAATGAACGCAATGTTTTTAATATGCGTCATAAACTATTAGTTAGTCTAAAAACTGAAGAACATCCCAAATGAGGTTGAAATGAATGAAAAGTATACTCCATACAATCTTAAAGGAACTAAGATTCATGGAGTCTAACCTAAACATCGTGGAACACCTGCTACAAAAAGAGGATTATCGAATCAACTGGTTTGTATCATCACTGCAATACAGAGATTTGCTCATACAATTGCCAGAACATTAAATTATGGTAAGCCATCATTCATAGATCTATTAAGATTTGGTAAATGTCTTGAATCAAAATCTTTTGTAATGCTAGATGGTTCAAACAGCTACAACGAACTTTTAGAAAGTAAGAACTGCACAAAGAAAGTATTAATCAGTCATGAGTCATATGATAAATTCAATCATTTAAATACAGTGAACAGCTTTCACAAATGAATTGAAGAAGGGTTGCAAAAAGATAAGGGAGTAGCATCGAAATATATAAATCGTTACAATGCTCTTTTTGTCATGCAAAGAGAAACGCAAGAAATGGATAATACAGAAAAGTTACAGTACGTACTATTTAGATTGAAAAACGAATGGTTGTTCGCATAAGTGATAAAAAGTAGAATTATAGCAATGTCACCAAATTGCTAGTTAAGCCAAATATAAAATGGAGGTATCTATGAAACATAAAATTATAGTCATATTTGTATTGGCGCTCATGTTTAGTTTGGCTGGGTGTGGAAATACAAATAAACTTGCTGAATACGATATGACAGGAATTAGTTTTATATCATATGCAGATATAGATACAGTATGCGAAGATGAAGAATTGACAACTGCCGGAAAAAATTTATTGTCTGAACAAGAGGAGAATTTGCTTTTATCTTATGTAATGGACAGTGCTATTGAGCTTTCTGCTGAATTGGGAAATTATGACCATTTAGTGTTTACAAATCCTCAATGGATTGAACGCTTTGGCGACTTGGAAAAATTAAAGCCCATAGAGTATAGTAATCTGTCAAAAGATATGCAAATATTTTTAGAAACTCAGATGCCTATATTAACAAACGATGGAAGCGTGTTGCCGGAAGGAATAGGACTGTATGAATATGAAGATGGCAGTTTGTTTGCGTTTCCTGTAAATGTAACACTTGGAGCCGCAGAGCCAATAGAGGCAAAAAAACCGCTGATTGTTTTAATAGACAATCCAGCAGAAACACTTAAAGCGGATAGCTGTATGTTGCCATTGACTTCAAGCGGAAATGTGTTATTTTTGGATAATGATAATTTCCAACAGCTTTTTGAAAATAGTGAACTTAAAGATTACGGAGATATTCAGAAGTTTGACGAGAACTAACTTTTCACAATTGCATACTTACCCACAAGGGACAGCCGAGAAAATCGATTGTCCTTTTTTCTATGCCAATAGGCAGAAAGGAGCGACCAGACATGACGAAACCGAGAGATTATATTCAGAAAAAGATTATCTCTAATTATTTAAATATAACCTTATAAAATCGTGTATCTAGAATTAATAATTGAAGATAATGTTTTTTACTCTAAGCCACAATATTTTAGTAAATCTTTTCCTTTCCACTTCTTTTCTTTAACACTTAATGAGATAATTTTTCTTGAACTGTCTCAAGAGCTTTTTTAATATCTTCATTATCTGCGTAGGCATATCTAGATGTAGTTGAGATATCAGAAAGACCAAGAAAATCTTTAACATTAGAAATAGGGATACCATTTTTATACATCAACATATCACCAATGCATCTGTTAAGCCAATTAAAAAAATAGGCAAGCGAAATTAATCGTTTGCCTTTAATAATTCTTCTAGAATTTGAACTGCATTTGTAGCAGCGCCTTTACGAATTTGGTCGCCACAACAGAATAGAGATAATGTATGACTTGTTTCATCTGTGATATCTTTACGAATTCTTCCCACATAGACTAAGTCTTGATTTGTCGTATCCTTTGGCATTGGATAGATTTGATTCTTTGGATCATCCTTTAGTAATACGCCCTTGGCATGCGTTAATAATTCTCTTGCCTCATTGACGTTGACTTCATTTTCGCATTCGATTGTGATACTTTCAGAATGAGAACGCCAAATTGGAACACGAACACAAGTACAGTTTACTTTTAATGCATCATCGTGCCACATTTTTCTTGCTTCATTTTGCATCTTCCATTCTTCTTTAGAGATGCCTAAATCATCAAAATCACCAATTTGAGGAATAAGATTGAATGCGATTTGATAAGGGAAGGCTTTTGATGGAATGTTTTCATCTTCAATTTGATTTTTTAAATCTTCAATTCCTTGTACACCAGCTCCTGAAACAGCTTGAAATGTAGTCACAATCATTCGTTTGATGTGATATTTTTTATGTAAAGCATGTAAGGCTACAAGGGCAATGATAGTGGCACAATTTGGATTTGCGATCAAGCCATGATGATTTTTAATGTCTTCTTTATTCACTTCAGGAATCACTAAAGGAACATCGTTATCTAATCGATAAGCACTTGAATTATCGACAACGATACATCCTGCTTCTTTGGCCCATGGCATCCACATTTTTGTAATGTCATTACCAGTTGCACCTAAAACGTAATCAACACCTTGAAAGCTTTCTTGCGTAAGTTCTTCAACGATGTGGCCATCGATTTCTTTTCCTTTTGATCTTGCACTGGCTAATAATTTTAGATCAGCTTGAATGTTTCTTTCTTTTAAACATTCTAACATTTGTTGTCCTACAGCGCCTGTAGCACCGGCAATTGCGATTGTTGTCATTCTTCATTTCCTCCTACAAAAGTATCATATATAACTTGAACTGTTTTTGTGAAGTCTTTTTTCTTAACTCCGACTGTAATATTGATTTCATCACTACCTTGGGCAATCATGACGATGTTAATGTTATTTTTACCTAAAGCACCAAATAGTTTTCCACTTGTACCTGGCTTATCGGACATGTTTTTACCTACAGTGGAAATTAAAGCTAAGTCATCTTGAACGGTTAATTTATCTGATTTTAATTCTTCTTTAAAATGAGCTAAAATTTCATATAGACTTTCTTCAATTTCTTTCTTTTCTACGACAATGTTAAATGAGTCGATTCCACTTGGAATATGTTCAATACTAATATGGTATTTTTCTAAAATAGATAGAGCTTTACGAATGAAGCCAACTTCATTGGACATGTGTTTTTTATAGATGTAGATCGACATGAAATCTTTTTTACCAGCAATACCCGTAATTGGATAGCCACTCTTTATTTTGGAATGCTCCTGGATGATGGTTCCTGCATCTTGAGGGCGATTGGTATTTAAAATGTGGATTGGAATGTTGGCTTCTTTTACAGGGAAAATAGCTTCTTCATGTAAAACGCTAGCTCCCATGTAAGAAAGTTCTCTTAATTCTGAATAAGTGATATGTGTAATTCCTTTTGGATTTTGAACGATTGTGGGATCCGCCATTAGAAATCCAGATACATCGGTCCAGTTTTCATATACGTCAGCATGAAGACATTTTGCTAAAATAGCACCTGTAATATCGCCACCACCGCGCGGGAAGACTTGAATGTGTCCATTGGCACTTGTTCCATAGAAGCCTGGGAAAACAAAGTGGTCATATTGGGCATACTTGGCTTGTAGTTTAGCGCTCGTTGCATCCCAGTCGATGGATTTATCTAATTTAAAACGAATAATATCTTTGGCATCCACAAAAGTATAGCCTAGATATTCAGCCATTAATTTAGCACAGAAATATTCTCCGCGACTTACAATAACAGCTTGCGACATCTGATTTAGGTTGGTATAAAAAGCATCTAATTCTTTTTCAATAGGTTGCTTAAGGCCTAATTCATTTTTGATTTCGATGAAACGATTTTTGATGAGTTTAAATACACTTGATGCATCCACGTGGTATTTTCTGTGTGCATCTAATAAGTATAATAGGTCGGTGATTTTGTTGTCGGCTGAAAAGCGCTTTCCAGGAGCCGATACAACGATGTATCGGCGTGTTGGATCTTGTTGAATGATGTTTTTGATTTTTTTAAATTGTTCTGCGTTTGCGACACTAGAACCACCAAATTTAGTGATTTTTAACATGTGAGCTACCTCCATAATGCGATAAAGCTATTTTTATCTAATTCCTTTACTTTCTTAATAATTGACATATCTTGATTTTCAATCCAGTAATAATTGGCCTCCTTCTTTTGGATTGGATAATAATTTTCTAAAGCAATATCACTTCGAATCAACCAAGTTTCTTTTAATAGAGATGTATCGAATTCTTTTGGCTTTGCGTAAACAATTTTTCTTTCTTTATCTTCAAGTGTATCTAGAGCATTTTGTACCATGGCTTGAGCTGTTGGTAATTGTCCAGCTCCCTGTCCATAATAGCCTAATGTATCAAAACTATGTGAAAGAATTTTTTGAGCGTTGTAGTTGCTTGGAACGTTGGCTAAAAAATCATTTTCATCCATGCAGCATGGAGCGATAATGGAAATAATCTTATCTCCAATTTGTCTTGAAATGGATAGATGGCGTAATACTTTGTTGTTCATTTTGATGAATTTAATGTCTAGCATTTTGATTGTACGAATTCCTGCATAATAAGGAATGTCAACAATTGGAGTGTTGAAGGCTAAACTGTTAGAAATCTTTGTCTTATAGTAAACATCAACGCCATCAATATCATTGGATGGATCTTTTTCTGCATAACCTTTTTCTTGAGCTTGTTTTAAAACATCTTCAAAATCTAAATTGTTTTTTTGCATAGAATCTAAGATATAGTTGCTCGTACCATTAAAAATACCTTCATAACCTTGTAGTGGTTCAAGTCTTTTTAGTTTCAATAAGGCATCAATAAAGGGAATGCCACCGGCAACACAAGCTTCTACTTGAATGGATCCACCATATTCTTTTTCAAGTTCTAAATATGTATCTAAGTATGTCGCAACAACCGCTTTGTTTGAACTGATGACATGTTTGCCTTTTTTTAAAGCTTTTTGAATCAGTGTGTTAGCAGGTTCTAATCCATTTAAACATTCAAAAACAATATCAATATCATCTTGAACTACCATATCTTCATTGTTTGAAAAATATGGAAGATTTTCTTTTTCTTTACGTACATATACGTATTTGATATTGATATCTTCTAGTGAATTTGTAAGGATTTCAATCCCTTTTCCGACAACTCCATAACCTAAGATAACTGCGTTCATATCGTTCCTCCTGTATCTTTTTAGAAAACACTTGTTTTTAAAGTGTGAACATTGTATCATATGACATATAGATTTTCAAGGAGGATTCTCATGAACGATTATATTTCTACAAGAGACGCACACCAAAGCGTTTCAAGCAAGCAAGCTATACTAAATGGAATGAGTCCAGATGGAGGCTTATATGTACTTCCAACTTTAGACCAAATTCATTTGGATCTATCTTTAATATGTACAATGTCATATAAAGAAAATGCAGTTTATATTCTTTCACATCTTCTTACAGACTATACAAAGGAAGAATTAGAGGCATGTGTTGAAAATGCATATGCGAACTCATTCTCTAAACAAGAAATTACACCTATTAAAAAAGTAGATGATGTTTATGTTTTAGAACTTTTCCACGGTCCTACATGTGCTTTTAAAGATGTTGCCCTAACCCTTTTACCTCAATTGATGTCCTGTGCATTAAAAAGCACAAGTCAAAAAGCTTTAATTTTAACTGCCACAAGTGGAGATACAGGTAAGGCTGCATTATCTGGATTTTGTGATGTAGAGAATATTGGAATCAATGTTTTCTATCCATATAAAAAGGTAAGTGCGATTCAATATCGTCAGATGGTTACGCAAAAAGGTAAAAATGTGAATGTATTTGGAATTCAAGGAAATTTTGATGATGCGCAAAGCCAAGTAAAACGTTTGTTCTTAGATGAAGAATTGAATGAATATTGTGCGAAACAAAACATTTTGTTGACAAGCGCAAATTCCATTAATGTGGGGCGTTTAGTTCCTCAAATTGTTTATTATTTCGATAGTTATAAACAATTGGTTCTACAAGGTGATATTCAATTGGGTGATAAAGTATCTTTCAGTGTTCCAACAGGAAATTTTGGAGATGTTTTAGCTGGATATTATGCGTATTTAATGGGACTTCCAGTAGAAAAATTTTATGTAGCTAGTAATGCCAATCGTGTATTAACGGATTTTTTAACGACAGGTATTTATGATCGAAATCGTGATTTTATCCAGACTATTTCACCAAGTATGGATATTTTGATTAGTTCAAATTTAGAAAGATTGTTATATTATGCTTCAAATAAAGATACACAAAAAGTATCAAAATGGATGGAGGAATTAAATGAAAAGGGTCGTTATCAGATTGATGATGAAACTTTTAAAACCATTCAAAATTTATTTGCGTGTAACAGTGTTGATGATGAAAATACAAGCTTAGAAATTAAGTCGGTATATGATAAGACTTGCTATGTCTTAGATCCTCATTCTGCAATCGCATATAAAACCGCAAAAGAATGTAAAGATCGTCCTATTGTTTCTTTGGCAACGGCTTCTCCTTATAAATTTAGTCAAGATGTTTTAAAGGCATTAGGATATGATGAAGAAAATGAATGGAAAGCTATGGAAACATTATCAAAGTATTGTCAAGATGCAATTCCTTCTCAGTTAAAAGAACTTCAAGATTTAGATATTTTACATAATAAAGTGATTGATGTAGCGTCAATGAAAGATGTCGTATGTCAAAGTACTAAAGAGGTATTCTATGATTAGTGTACATGTCCCGGCAACAAGTGCAAATTGTTGCGTGGGATTTGACTGTTTAGGAATGGCTGTGGATTGGTGGGCACATTTTACTTTTGAGGAAAGTGATGAATTAATTGTGGAAGGATGTCCAGAAGAATTTAAGGGTAGTAACAATTTAGTTGTACAAGCTTTTTATACGGCATGTGATTATTTGCGTTTGGATTATCCTACTTTTAAACTCACAATTGATACAGATATCCCATTTGCTAGAGGGTTGGGGTCAAGTTCAACTTGTGTTGTTGCTGGTATCTTAGCTTGTGATGCTTGGTTTAAAAAGAATATGGATAAGTTGGAAATTTTAAAGATTGCCACAAGTATTGAGGGACATCCTGATAATGTGGCACCTGCTATTTTTGGTCAGGCAACAGCTTGTTTTATGGAAAAAGAAGATGTGAAAATGAGTCTTGTTCCGTGTGCAGATTACCATTGTCTAGCTATTGTTCCTCGTTATGAAGTTAAAACTTCTCAGGCAAGAAAAGTTTTGCCGACTAAAATGGCATTTAAAGATTGTGTTTCACAAGTATCGCATGCACTAGTCTTTATTCAGGCTTTGCAACAGGGGGATGAGTCTTTACTTGCAAGTTCTTGTAAGGATCTATTACATGAACCATATCGTAGGCAATTTATTAAAGAATATGATAGGATAAAGACGTATTGTGAACAAAAACAACTTCCAATGTGGATTTCAGGTAGTGGTTCAACAATGATGGCTGTTTCTTTAGAAAAAAATCGTTTGATTGAATTATCTAAGTTTTTAGATGAAAATTTGAATAGATTGGATCATCGCTGTTTAACAATAGCCAAAAAGGGGGCGTTTATAAAGTATGAGTAAATATTATGTCGTGAGTGGTGATATTTTACCGGATGTATTAGAACAAGTCATGCAGGCGCGTATTTTATTGCAGTCGGGCAAGGCAAAAAGAATTAGTGAAGCTGTTAAAATGGTAGGTATTTCTCGTGGTACTTATTATAAATATAAAGATGCAGTTTTTTCATTTAATGCCGAACAATCCAATCGTAAGGCAATCATTTCTATGATTTTACGAAATGAAAAGGGGACACTTTCTAAAGTTTTATCTTTAGTTTCGGTAAAACAAGTCAATGTGTTGGCAATTAACCAAACAATTCCAATTAATGGAATTGCCAATGTGGCATTAACTCTAGATATTAGCGACTTAGAAATTAGTATACAATCTTTGGTGGGTTTAATTGAAGCTATGCCTATGGTAGAAAAGGCTGACTTGGTAGCTGTAGAATAATGAGACGTGTTTTAAGTTTTCTGTTTGGCTGGTGCTTTATTATTGTATGTGTTGTTTTTAGTATCAAGAGTACAGCATTAAACCCGGATTTTTATATTCCTAAATATGAAGAGATGGAATTGGCTAGTGATATTGGTGTTTCTAAGAAAGATTTAAATCAAAGTATACGTTTATTACTGGATTATTTGGATGATAAGCGTGATGATATAAAGGGACATATTACGTGGTATGGTGTATCTCAAGAAACGTTTAATGAAAAAGAAACGAGTCATATGGTGGATGTGAAAGCTTTATACCAGAACGCTCTAAAAGTAGCTAAAATGGCATTTATTATTTTAGGATTGGTAGTTTTATATTTTTACTTAAATGATAAAACATTGATGTTTGCGTATTTAAGTAAGGGCTTTTTGATGGCCATGTTTACATTTATATTGATGCTTGTGTTTTTTGGATTCTGGATCTTGACAGATTTTACAAGCTTTTGGACTTGGTTTCATACAATCTTTTTTTCGAATCAATTGTGGTTATTAGACCCCAATACGGATTTTATGATTTGTATGCTTCCAGAAACAATTTTTTATAAGCTAGTACTTGTTTGTGTAGTCAAAGTGATTTGTTTCATGGCTTTAGCTAGTGTTTTAGCAATATATTATATGGTGAAAAAGGCACCAATAGGTTTTGAAAGATGATTGTTCTTGCATCAAAGTCTCCTAGAAGAAAAGAGATATTAAAAGCATTGGGCTATGATTTTATAGTTTGTCCAGCCAAAAAGGATGAAGTGTTTGATTTAAACTTAGGTTTAGATGAAGCTTTAAAAAAAGTGGCTGAATCAAAGGCGAAAGAAGTAAAAGAATCTTATTTAGATTCAATTATTATATCGGCAGATACGATTGTGTGTTTGGATGATAAGATATTGGGAAAACCTAAATCAAAGAAGGATGCGATAAAGACGTTGAAATCTTTATCGAATCGTAAGCATCAAGTGAAAACAGGGGTTTGTATAATTTATAAAAATCAAACATTTCTACATGTCGAAACAACAGATGTTTATTTTAAGAAGTTGGCGGATGAAGACATTTTATCCTATGTAAATAGTGGAAAATGTATGGATAAAGCAGGCTCTTATGGGATTCAGGAATGCGATTTTGTAGATCATATTGAGGGGGATTATACCAATGTGGTAGGTTTACCTAAATATGTCGTTGAAACGATGATGAAAAACGTTGCACTCTAATAAGAGAAATGATAAAATAGCGTGGTAATAATTAGAGGAGGAACATATAAATGTCTAATGTTATTAATAAAAAAGATTTAGCTGAAAAGTTGGCTGAAGAATTTGGTTGTTCAAAAAAAGACGCAACAGCTTATGTTCAATTCGTATTCGATACAGTAGCTGATACTTTAAAAGATAATGGTACTGTAGATGTATTCGGATTTGGTAAATTCTCAATTAGTGAAAGAGCGGCTCGTACAGGTATCAATCCAGCTACTAAAGAAAAGATTGAAATTGCTGCAAGCAAGTCTGTTAAATTTAAAGCTAGCAAAGCTTTGAAAGATGCTGTTAAGTAAGAAGATTCGATAATGAATCTTCTTTTTTTTCATGGTATAATATTGAGTACAAAATTAAGATTATTGAGAGGAGATTTTAATGAGCTTACCAATTTATGTGATTGGACACAAAAATCCAGATACAGATTCGATATGTGCAGCTTTGGCTCTTGCTGAATTAAAAAGACAGACAGGAATTAATGCAACAGCTGCTCGTTTGGGCACATTGAATCCAGAAACTAAATTTATATTAGATAAATTAAATGTGAGCATGCCTGTCTTATTAACAACAGCACGATCAACATTAGAGGAAATTGAAATCGATGATGCGGTGACAATTGAAGAGGGGCAAACAATTCGTCGTGCATGGGATCTATGCTTAGAAAATCATGTTAAGACTTTATATGTTGTAGATGATAAAAATGAATATAAAGGTATGGTTACTTTGGGAGATGTTTCCAAGGTTCAAATGCAGGATTTAAATATTACAAGTGAATTGTTGAAAGAAACGCCTTTAGAAAATTTAGTGGCCAGTGTAAAGGGGTCTTTTATTTTAAAGGGAAATCTTGAAAGAAGTGGATTTGTTCGTATTGCGGACAAACGCTTGATGGAAAGAGATTTAAAAGGGGCTATTATGGTCTTGAATGATCATGAAGACAGCATGATCAAGAGTATGGCAAAGGGTTGTGCGGTTATTGTGGTTGCGGAAAACTTTGTTCCAAATAGTTATATTATTGAAATGGCAAAACAGATGGGAGTTACTTTGATTAGTACACCTTATAATATTATGAAGATTATTCAAATGATTTATCGTTCCATTCCTGTTGAATTGATTATGACTCCTGCTAATAAAGTGATTCGCTTTAATAAGAGTGAGTATGTGGAAGATGTAGAGCGTGAAATGTTAAAAACGCGTCACTCTTCTTATCCGGTTGTTTTCCAAAATAAAATTTTGGGTTCAGTAGCTCGCTATAACTTATTGAAGGCGGAAAAGAAACGTTTTATTCTTGTGGATCATAATGAAAAGAAACAGAGTATCAGTGATATTGAAACGGCAGACATTGTAGAGATTGTTGATCATCATAGAATTGGAGATATTGAAACAGATCGTCCAATTGTATTTAGAAATATGATTGTGGGAAGTTCATGCACGATTGTTGGGTTAATGTATAGTGAATATGGTGTAAAAATGCCTGAAACTATCGCAAAATTAATTGCGTATGGAATGATTAGTGATACAATGAATTTCAATTCACCAACATGTACTTCGATTGATCATACTTTAGCTAAACGTTTATCAAGTGAATATGACATTGATTTTGATGCGATGGCTAAAGAATTATTTGAAAATACGGCTACGATTCGTGGAAAAGAATTCAAAAACATTCTTTATAACGATGTTAAAGAATATATGTTGAGTGGATATCACATTGCGGTAAGTCAAGTTTTCACTTTTGATTTAAGTATTGTGGATGAAATCAAAGAGGATTTCTTGAAGTATATGGAGGAACAAAATAAAGTTCATGAATATGACTTAATGTTGATGGTTATCACAAATGTGGAAGGTCGTGGATCACGCTTCTTATATGTAGGAAAATTATCTTATTTTGTTCGTGATGTTGTGGAAGAATTTAAAGATCAAGGATTTGTTTCTCGTAAAAAACAAATTGTGCCTCGTTTAGCACAAGAACTGGCATAAAAGGGGGATTGAATATGGCAGTAGAAAAGAGATTAATGCATTATGCATCATTTGACACGCAGTCAAGTGAAGAAAGTACAAGTGCACCGAGTACTGAAAAACAGTTGGTGTTAGCTCGTGAATTAAAAAAAGAATGTGAATCATTAGGTTTTGATTCTGTTGAATTAACGGATACAGGAATCGTATATGCTTACTTAAATGCGAATACAGATAAAAAGATGGATCGTATTGGTTTTATTGCGCATATGGATACGGCAAGTGAAATTACGGGTGCGAATGTGAAGTGTCGTGTGATTTCAAAGTATGATGGAAATACAATTCAATTAAATGAAGAGTATTCAATGTGCAAAGAAGAATTTCCAGCTTTGGCAAACTGTATTGGAGATGATTTGATTGTTACAGATGGGACGACTTTACTTGGTGCTGATGATAAAGCAGGAATTGCGATTATTTTAGAGGCTATGGAACAGTTGATTCAATCTGAAAAGGAACATGGATTTATTGCGATAGCCTTTACTCCAGATGAAGAGGTGGGTCGTGGTGTTGAAAACTTTGAATTAGATAAATTTCCAGTAGATTATGCATTCACAATTGATGGAGATCGTATTGATTCTGTTGATTATGAAACATTTAATGCAGCACAGGCTGTTGTTACATTTGATGGAACGAGTATTCATCCTGGGGATGCAAAAGATCGTATGGTCAATGCGAGTTTATTAGCTATGGAATATGCTTCAAGTCTTCCAAAGAAACAAACACCTTCACATACACAAGGTCGTCAAGGTTTCTATCATTTAGTGGGGATGGAAGGAATTTGTGAAGAGGCAAAATTAACTTATATTTTGCGTAATCATAGTAAACAGAGTTTTATTGCGCAAAAACAGAAGATGGAAGCTGTTAAAGATAAGATGAATGAAAAGTATGGTAATCGTGTTCATGTAACGATTCGTGATCAATATGAAAATATGCGCCAATATATGCATGGAGATATGCGTAGTGTGAATAAGGCAAAATATGCTTTGCGTCAATGTGATGTTACTCCTGTTAGTACGCCAATTCGTGGTGGAACCGATGGGGCTATGTTGACGGCTAGAGGACTTATTTGTCCTAACTTAGGTACAGGTTCTTTTAATCATCATGGTCGTTTTGAATTCGCAAGCATTCAAAAGATGGAAAAGATGGTTGAAATTGTATTAAAAATTGTTGAGTAGGAGGTTATCATGGATTACGCAAAGGAAGCTTTAAGATTACATGCGAAGTGGAATGGTAAATTGGAAACTGTTCCTAAAATGAAGATTGAAAACAAAGATGATTTATCAATTGCCTATACACCAGGTGTTGCTGCGCCATGTTTAGAAATTGAAAAAGATAAAAAGAATAGTTACGTATATACGGGAAGATCTCATACGGTTGCCGTTATTAGTGATGGTAGTGCTGTTTTGGGACTAGGAAATATTGGTCCTGAAGCAGGTATGCCTGTTATGGAAGGTAAATGTGTGTTGTTTAAGGCATTGGGAAATGTGGATGCCGTTCCATTATGTTTGAATACACAAGATACAGATGAATTGGTTCAAATTATTTCAAGTTTAGAGCCTAGCTTTGGTGGAATCAACTTAGAAGATATTGCGGCTCCTCGTTGTTTTGAAGTTGAAAAAAGATTACAGGAAAAAATGAATATTCCTGTTTTCCATGATGATCAGCATGGTACAGCTATTGTGGTTTGTGCGGCTTTAGTGAACGCTTTAAAATTGGCTGAAAAACAAAATCCAACAATCGTTATCAATGGTGCGGGTAGTGCTGGTGTTGCGATTGCGACTTTAATTTTAAAGATTGGATTAGGAAATGTGATTTTAGTCGATAAACAAGGTATTTTAACGGCGGATATGGATTTAACAAGTGGTCAAAGAAGATTGATCGACAAATTAAATAAAGAAGGAAAGACGGGTTCTTTAAAAGATGCATTAACAGGGGCTGATGTATTTATTGGTGTTAGTGCAGGTCATATTGTGTCTAAAGAAATGATTGCTTCTATGAATGAAAAGGCAATTGTATTCCCTATGGCAAACCCTGTTCCTGAAATTGAACCGGATGATGCGAAGGAAGCTGGAGCTTATATCGTGGGTACAGGTCGTAGTGATCATCCAAACCAAATCAATAATGTATTGGCTTTCCCAGGTATTTTTAAAGGAGCATTAAAGGCTGGTGCTACATGTATCAATGATGCGATGAAAGAAGCGGCTGTTTATGCGATTAGTTCAATGGTTACAGAAGGTATGTTAGATAGTGAACATATTATTGTTTCAGCTCTAGATCCTAGAGTTGCAGATGTTGTAGCACAAGCAGTGGCAGATGCAGCAAATGAAAGTGGTGTAGTGCGTGAGTAGAGTAGGTATTGTTGCAGAAGGTGGAGGAACTAAGGCTGCTTATTCTGCAGGAGTATTGAAATGTTTACTTGAGCATGATATTGTACTTCCTTATTGTGTAGGTATTAGTGCAGGTACAGAAATTTTGTTGAGTTATGTGTCTAAACAAGTGGATCGTCTAGAGGTGACTGGAATTGATGCGCCTTGTCAAAAAGGTGTAGTTGGATTAAGGCCTTTTTTAAAAGAAGGTTCTATCTTTGGAATTGAAGCAACTTATGATTTTATTGAGTCTAGAGTTCCGTTGGATTTAGAGGCTTTTCAAAATAGTGAAACACAGATGGAAGTGGGTCTATATAATTTAAAGACGCATAAAGTTGAATATTTTGATAAGAGTCATATTGATAAAGATGAAACGTTGATCAAGGCAAGTTGTGCATTATTGCTTCTAGCTAAACCTTATGAATTTAAAGGGGAAATGTGGATGGATGCAGGTCTTGTGGATATGATTAGTATTGAACAAAGTCTTCGTGCTGGAAATGATAAACATATTGTGATTTCTACAAAGGAAGAAGGCTATGTTCGTAATCCAGCACCAAAATGGCAATTGTGGTTATCTAATTTGGTATATAAGGATAAACAAATTACGGATGATTTAAGAAATCGCCATATTCGTTATAAGGAACAGTGGGATAAGATTGCAGAATTAGAAAAACAAGGAAAAGCTTTAGTTTTGCGTCCGCATAAAGATCTTGGTGTCACCCGTTATACGACAGATCCAGAAAAATTGGGTCCTTGGTTTCAATTAGGATATGATGAAACCTTGGAGCGTATGGATCAAATCAAAGAATTCATTAAATAAAAAACCTGGAAATCCAGGTTTTTCAGATTGTTGACAAAAGCCTATACCTTTTTCGTAAGGACATAGGCTTTTTAT
>ERZ791923.368-NODE-368-length-70534-cov-14.528413_pt1 | contig 70534 bp, 71 predicted proteins | sample MGYA00510133_ERZ791923 | MGnify/ENA primary metagenome ERZ791923 (study PRJEB30046, sample SAMN00792106) | human gut metagenome | study: EMG produced TPA metagenomics assembly of the A metagenome-wide association study of gut microbiota in type 2... | reverse complement strand
TAATCAGTAAATAGAAATTACTTTTTCTAAATAGATTTTACTTTTTCAATTGACCCTTCAAAAAGACTTTAAAAAATTTCTGTTCTACCAAGAATGAAGCAATTAAAACAATATCAGAATTGTACAGTATGGTAAAACCTATTTCTACACAAGTTGGCTCATGGTCAGCTGTTGCAAGTATTGCTAATGAGTGTATGGCAGAAATTGAAAAAAACATTTTTCATCCGTAAACAAAGAAAGACTCTAATCAGCATTTGCTAGGTTAGAGTTCTTCTTTGCTTTTACTTCAAAATTCTCACAGTATATAATGGATTAATTTCCGATACTTCAATTATAAATTGAACTATATTAGACGAATCTTCATTATCAGAAACAGAAAAAGTAATCATCTGTGTAAATTCTTTTTCGTTTTTATCTAAAAATAATTCTTTTCTCCCAAAATATTTCTCTGTTATCGTAAACATCACTTCTGCCATTCCATTATGAACGTTTTCTCCATCTCTCCGTAAAATACAAATTTTCATCTTAATACCTCCATTTTAGTTAAAACATTTTGGTTATTTGTTACTACTATTATGTGATATTACACATCTACATATATTATATCAATTTTTATATGCTATTTCATTTGTAATTTCTTCCAAATTATACTTTGTTTAATTTCAAATTTTCTGATTTGGTATCAGTAAATTCTAACATTTCTAATCCTTTAATGACATACTCATTTTTCATAAAATATTTCCATATAGTTTCATTTAAATAATTTTCTATCATTAACATTCCTATTCCTTTATCAATTCCTATGTATTCTCTTGCAAACCAGTCTTTTTCTCCTTCTAAATTAAAACCATCTTTAAAACCGTATTTTCCCCATAATTTTCTAAATGTATTATAATAATATTCAATAGTTTGTATGCTTTCTTTAGGTGTAAATACTATTGAGCCAATTGCACCACATGGAGATATTGTTCCATCGTTTTCTATTTCTAAATTCATATCACAAGGTTCTGCCCCTGGTGATATATATCCTTTTGGAGAAAGACACGAAGTTAATCCCCAAGAATTTTCACCATAAGTTTTAAATTTATCCTTATTATCAATACAATATTCTCTATTTGCCTTAGTTGCTTTTATTGAATTTTCAAACCAATTAACTCCATTAATATCTGTTAAATTTTTAAAATCAATCCATGCATGTGAATATTGATATGTAAATAATGTTCCACAATATGTATATATTATATCCTTTATATCTTTATAATCTTTCTTTTTTCTATTAAATTCATAATACATACTTTTATCTATTGGATATGTTGGTGAACTAACTCCTAATACATACATCATTAATTGTTCAGCATATCCATCCCATTGTTCCCAAAATCCTTTTTCAGGTTTATATCCCATATAAAATAAATTGTTTGTTTCGTTTCTATACCATTCCCAATTTATTCTTTTATATAAGATATTTGCTTTATTTTTTACTTCTTTTCCGAAATATTCACCTGCAGTTATAGCACCACATATAAAAATTGCTGTATCTATTATTGATATTTCACAATTCCATTCTCTTTTCCCTGTTTGCATATTTACAAAATGATAATAAAATCCATTTTTTCCTTCTACGTTATTTATAAAGGTTTCTAGTGTTCTGTTTGCTCTATCATAGGCTTTATCGTATTTTATCCAATTATGTTCTACTCCAATAACTAATGCTGCTAAACCATATCCTACTGATGCTATACTTGCAATATTATCAGCTAATATTGTTTTATCTCTTATTAGTCCATATCCCTTGCTTTTTTTATTTGTGTTTGCTTCTTTAATAAAAAAATTGTAACTTTTTCTTAATTCTTTATATAATAATTCTTTCCCATATTTTTTTATTATTCTCATAGTTATTGCACCTCTTAAATAGATTATACATTATTTAGAAGTATATGTTCAACAGGTATTTTTTTACAAATTTAACTGAAAATAGATAGCATTTAATTTTCTATCCATTTTTTGCTACTATACTATAATTTGCTAACTTACTACATAGTCTTTTATTAATAAATATTTCAATACTACTTAAGCCCAATAAAATAAATTCTATTACAATTAGTTCATATTTCATCAATATTAATGTAAAAATAGCACTTAATATTAATGTTCCTAATCTTCTATAAACTTCAATTTTAATTATAATTTCTTGTTGTTCCTCTTTATTTGAAATAGTCAAGGCAACATCTTCTATATATGTTTGGAATGAATCTCTTATCGCTAATATTAAGAAAAATCCTAAAGACATAATTATCACTTTACAAATGAACGCCGATTCTATAAAGTGTCCTATAATCAATAATAAAAATGCTAATGCCAAACATATTGTTAGAACAACGCTCATTTTATCTTTTATTTTTGAATATACCTTTCCAAATATTACATTGCCTGCTAATCTTGCTATTCTTGATATAAATACTATTGTTGTTATGTAGTATGTTACCATTTCAACAGATAAGAATTTTTGAAAATCATATTGCATAAATAATTTACTATTGTTTTGTCCCATTTTTATTATTGAATAAAATACTGCATTTGATAATATTACATAGAATATTATTGATGTTATCTTTAGTTTTTTATGTTCTTTTTTCGTTTCTAGTTCTTCCTCTACTTTTGCCTCATAATATAAAAATGACGTTCCTAATACCAATACATATATTATTATTGATAAATACATTGGTAAATAATGATTTACATTAAACATTTTTCCTGCTACTAATGCTGTGAATAACGTTATAATAGCATAAATAATCTTTGATTTATTTCTTATTTTAAAATAATCGTCTTTTCTACTTACAGCTTTTAAATTATTTTTCAAAATTATTTCATCCATATTTAAAAACATAACTGCTAATTCATGTATGCTTTTATATAATAACATTGCAATAAACGATTTTCCAAATGTTAATACTAATGATGCAATCAACAACATAGTTGCTCCTAGTCTTAATGAATTTACATTTCCTATCTTTTTTACAATTGATAATATTACTTTTTGAAACACTATGCATATTATTAATGCAACCATTGTCATTGCTGTTATTTGACTTGCACTTAATCCTTTTACCAATGTTAGAAATAATGTGTCTATTGGTACGAAGAATATTAAGTCTCCTGTAAATGATGCAAATATTGGATATATTTTTATACTTCTATTTATTTTCTTTGTTTCTTGTTTCATTTATTTTCTCCTGTTAAATATTATATTAACTGTTCAAATTCTTCAGGCGTCCATGCATGTATTCCCATATTATTAAATCTGATAATATTTTCTTTGTTATCATCTATAAACAATATTTCATTTAAATCACAATTGTTAATACGCTTAATAATTTTAACAGCATCACACTTTAATTCTTGAGATCGTGCTGAAATTACTTCTATATCATTACTATAATATTTATGTACAAAATTTTCTTTTGCTTTTAGATGAAATGAAAATTTCATTCCAGATACACAATACATTTTTACACCTTTTGTTTCAAAATTTTTAATCAAATTTTGTAATGAATCGGATATTGAACAAGGTTCAATAGTTTCATAAAAAGATTCTGGATTTAGATAAGCATTTAAGTAATAATTTAAAAGATTTTCTTCGTTTTCATTACGATGTTTTAAGTAATCTTTATCTTTATGAATAGCTAGTGTGTCATCAAAATCAAAAATTGCAACTTTTATACTACTTAAATCTATTTTTTTATTTTCCAATTGTTTCACTTCTTTCATTTTTTATTTTAATATAATAATACTTCTACAAATTTTCTTTTATCTATGGAAATAAATCATATAAATTATTTCCTAATAAATCTTTTATCAATCGTAAATGCTTTTAATAATTCCTCATTAAAATTTGATATTACATTATCTATATCAATTCCTATTTTCATTTATTTTTCCCTTTTTCTTAAATATATCATATAATAAGCTATACTTATTTGGAATATCATAAATAAAGCAGATAATCCAAACATATATCTTAATCCTATCTCATACATTATACCACAAAGGAATACACCTATTGCTTCTCCTAAAAACCTTATTATATGGCATATATTTGAAAAACTTAACTGATATCTATTTTCTAATCTGTTAATATATACAGCATCACAAATATTTTCATATGCTGTTGAAATAAATATAGACCAAGTAATTGCAATTAATGTAATCATTATACTATTTAATATAAATGCTATTACATATCCTAAAAATCTTATTCCAAATTTTATTGTTACAGTTAAATAATCATTTTTAGGTGTTAAGTATTTTAATGCTATAATTCCAAAAACATCTGCTAGTAGTCCAATAATTAATAAGTAATTAGTCGCTACACTATCACTAAATTGAAAATAATTTGTAAGTGTAAGCATTTTTAGTCCAAGAGCTGTTGACATTGCAATTGTTCCGATTAGTGTATAAATCAAATACAATATTAAAAGCTTGTCTTTAAAAATATATTTTGAAGAAATTTCTTTATATTCATCTATATTAGCAGAATTAGTAACTTTTATATTTAATAATACCAATAACGAAAATAGTAAAAAAATATTTGCTATAAGTAAACACGCATTATAATTTACAAATAATCCTGCTATACTTTTACCTATAAATACTCCTCCAAATAAAATTCCAATATCTCTAAATAAATATTCTGTTAATCTTCTTTTACTATATATTGTTCCTGTTTTTACAATAGTTGTTATTAATGGGTAAATACTTGTGATTATTATATATTCTGTTACAATATCTATTATTATTGATAATCTAATTAGTTCTACTGAACTTGTCCTATTTAAAAAATATAACCAAAACATATTTACTAATTTTACTAATAACACTATTACCAATGTATTTTTTAATCTATCTAGTTTTACGTATTTTCCTATTAAGCCAATAATTATAACACTTATAAATGTTCCTATACTTAATATATTGCTTATATTAGTAACAGCAAAATTATTATCTTGTAGCCATAGTTGTCTAAAATTTCCCCATAGTCCAACTGATATACTAAAAAAAGCTAACATTATTAATATTTGATTTTCATTTTTTATTTTTTTCATTTGCTACTCCATTTCGTTTATGTAATTATATATCTCTTTCCAATTATAAAATGTTTTTATTTCGTTGTTACTATTTCTTTCATTACTAATCATAATTGCTTCAATTCCGCAATTATATACATATGAGCAATTACTTATACTATCATCAATTAATAAGTCTATATTATTTTCTACGCATACTTTTGCTTTATCTCTAGCATTAACAATTAATTTATCAAAATATATAGAATTTTCATTTAGCCAAGTTTCACTTTGAATATATGGATCTTTATGAAATTCAGAATCTCTTGCAGTTATAATATATATTTCATGACCCTCTTTATGTAATTTTCTTATTATATCAGCACAATCATTTCTTGGAAGTGCATTGTTAGTAATTTCTTCTTGTATAGTTCCTAAAAAATATTTTAATTCATCATAACTAAAATCAAATAATTTCTGATATATGTTACCATTATTATATATATCTACTATCTTATGATTCTTATTTTCTACATTTTTATTAAGACTAATTGCATATTCTTTTGCAGCATTTGTTAATTTGTCTTTTATATCTGTTAAAGTATCATCTATATCTATACCTATTCTCATTTATTTACTCCTAATTTTTATATTTCAAATACATATCCATCTTCTACAACTAAGACATTATTTATCTCATCACTCTTCAATTTTTCTCTAGTTGTATCTCTCAAATGAGTAGCAATAATTTTATTTCATTTCCATATTAATTTTATTTTTTTCAGTTATATACTGTGTAGATACTAATTGATATATAACTGAAACTGCTAGTCCAATTGATGTGCAAAATGGAGATGATATAAAAGAACAAAAAATTCTAATTATATTGGCAATTTGTTTACTGATAGTTGCTTTTACAGCAGAATGTTCAAGTTGTATGTATGTTAATTTTGTTAAATAAATTGGATACATATATAAACTTACCAATTCTATACTTACTATGATTGATGTTGCCATTATATCTACCTTATAACTTGGATATAATATAATACCCATTATAATACTTGATATAATTAACAAACATACTAATTTTCTACTATTTTTTATATGTTCTTTATATGAAAATACTTTTTTTGTAATATCAATTTGTGCTACTGTTTTTATTGCATAAGCAATATCCCATTGAGTATCTGTTATTAAAGTTGCAAATGATGTTGCTAAAATATATTTTTCACCAAAATCAAATGAATTTTTAAAACCAAACAAATAAATTATAAACATACTAATTTCCGCAAACAAATATACAGAATCATATTTAATACAATTTACTATATTAATTTTAAATTTTGTTTTTTCTACTATTCTAAACATCATAATAACTACAAAAACACTCATACATATTACTGAAATTCCAACAATTTTTATTTGTTCTTTTGTTATTAAACTCATTATAATTAATGAAGAAAAATTTATTAAATTGAATAGCAAACTATATTTGTTAGCTCTTTTATTTTCTTCTTCAAAATACAACTTACACAAAGATAAATTTAATAATAATTGAAAAAACATTTGAATAACAGCATATACTCCAAATATTTTATATGTATCAATATCCATGTTCATAAAAGTTATATATTTATCTATGTTTATTGCAACGCACCCTAGTATTATCAATCCTATACCAGAACCCAATACCACCCCAGAAAAAACACTATTTTTATTTTTATCTCTAATTGAACTTATATTAGCACCTGTTCCAAAAACACTTTGTATTGCACTTATAACAAATTGTATCGGGTATATTAATGAAAATATATTGATTAAATTTTTATCCACTAATATTCCAAGTAAAAACCATCCTAAAATTGGAGTTACAGATGTTAAAAATGTATCAAAACCTATTCTTAATAATCTATTCATTTTATTTCTCCAATTTACTATAAATTATTCTTTATTTCTGGAAATAAATCATATAAGTTATATCCTAATAAACTGTCAAAATATTCTTTTAGTTTGTATGTTTCTTTTATATGATATTGTGTATTTGAATATGCTCCTCTTCTTAAAATTAAATCTATTAATCTTTTATCTATTGTATATACCTTTCCTCCTGGTGGACACATCAAATCACATAGATTTATTATTCTTTCTTCTATAGAATATTTATGTTTTTTTACAAATTCTGTTATAAATGGATCTTCATCTGGATTTTTGACTCCTCCTGCAACACAATTAATATCGTTATTTAGATATGAATGAGTTATACATATATTATAATATTCTTCATCATATCCTTGTTCTTTCATATAATTAAAACCATTTATTTCATGTCCATATGGTAATGCTATCATTTTTCCTATATCATGTACATAACCTAATGCTCTTGTTTTTTCAGCATCTACATTATGACCTTTTTTATTTAATGCTTCTGCGATTTTGGCTCCAGTATTTCCAACATAAATGCAATGGTCTATCCATCTATCTTCTTCAGTGTGTTTTCTTGCATTTTCTAATATATTTCTTGCTTCTAAACTTGTCAATTTCATATTATTTTTCCTTGCTTTTCATCTTTTTAATAAAATTATATATATCTTCCCAATTCAATAACATTGGCATGTTTAAACTTCTTTTGGATTTTTAAATATCCTTTTATCTCTACCTGTTATTATAATTATTTTATTTCCGTCATCTTTTAGTTTGTCAATATCTATATCAATTCCTATTTTCATATTTTTATTTCTCCATTATTTTAAAAATTTTTCTATTATTCCAACTTCGTTATTTTCACAATTTATTTTACACAATCCACCTACCGGTATAACAGAATTTACGATTTTGTGACCAAAATCATTACATCTAACAATAGGAAAATTATATTCCTTTGTATATTCAAGTAATATATCTTCCATTTGAGGATATGTATTTCCATCTTTTTGTAAATCATAATTATATCCAATAATAATTCCTTTTACTTTATCAAAAATACCATATTGTTTTAAATGTGCAAATCTTCTTTGACATTCATTAGGTGATGTTCTATAGCTTTCTATAAATAGAATTTTATCTTGCATATCTGGTAAATATTCTGTTCCTAATAAATACATCATACACCCTAAATTTGTACCAATTATTTTTCCTTCTGCATTGCCCTTTTTAATAATATTTTTATTGCCATTATTGAATTTATCTAACTTTTTATTAACAAATGCATCTTCAAATACTTGATATTGTTCTTCTGCATATTCAGTTCCAAATGAAATAAAATCTGGTCCACTAAATGTTACTAACCCTGTTTTTTTATAAATAGTTTGAAGTAATACTGTTATATCACTATAACCTACTAGTATTTTAGGATGTTTCTTTATTTTTTCATAATCTAATAAATCAATAAATGTGTTACAAGTTTGTCCTCCTGCTAGGCAAATAATTGCTTTTACTTCATTATCTTTAAACATATTCATCATATCTTCTGCTTTTTGCTCTCTAGTGCCACATGAACCGTAGTAATCTTCTTTTACATATTTACCAAATTTGATTTTAAAACCTTTACTTATTAACAATTCTTCTGCTCTTTTAAAATCTTCGAATCTATTATTTAAAGCTAAACTATTTGATACTCCTACAACACCTATTGTATCTCCATAATTTAATTTATTTGCTAACATAATTTTTAAACCTTTCTTTTATTTTTCAAAATTTTCTATATCTTTTAATAAAAATCCCATTGTCCAAATAGATAAAGTTAAAATAATTAAAGCAATGTCTGCTCCTGCTTCTTTTTTTCCTAAATTTCATTCTTTACTTAATAGTTTTACAGCCTGTTTCATTTCATTATACTTCATTTATTGCTCCTATTTTCTTAAATAAATCGTTATATATTTTATCTCTATCTAATTTAGTTACAAAAGTAATAACATGTCTATTATCAGTCAATTCGTAAGAACTATCTTCTCTGATATTAGGACAACTTATTTCTTTTGTTTCAAACCAATTTTTATTTATCATATATGCAATTACTGATATATCCCAAATCTCTTTTGTTTCATGCACACCATGATATCCATCATTATAGAATCTTTCAATTAAGTAATTACATAATTCTGATTTGTTTTCTAAATTATTTTTTAGAGTATTTATATCTATTTTTAAATCTGATACAACATTTCTGCATGGTAGTATAGTCATCTTTACCTTTGAATTGAATACTATTTTTACCGCTTTAATATCTTGTCTAAAATTATATTCAAGCTTGTCTTTATATCCTATTTCATTTCCGCCTAACCATATAACTTCTATTTTATCAATTATTTTAGGCTCTTTCTTAATTGCTAAAGCAATATTTGTAATTGCTCCAATTGCTAAAATATATGTCTTTTTATTTTTGTTTGCAATTTCTATAATTTTATTTACAGCATCATTATCTTCATTATATCCATTACATATGTAATCTGTTGAGCCTTTAAACACCCTATTTTTTGTTTCAAAATTTAGCCAATTACATATTTTTAATATCTCATTATAACTTTTCTCTGTTGTTTCTTTTATTGTTTCTTTTATATAACTATGTGAATAAGGTGCTACTGTAATTGCTTCAATATTAAATTTATCTTGATTTTTCAATAAATACGCTAGTGCAAATTGGTCATCACATTCATTATATGTGTCTGTATCTAATATTACATTTACTTTTTCTTTTTTATAATTTGTAATAAATTCATAAATTTCTTTCCAATTGTAAATTCTTGTTATTTCTGTTGCATATCTATTAGACGGCTTGTCCATTATAAGTGTAGTAATATTTTTTTGAAAACATTCTCTACAAATTCTGGCTGAATCATCTATCATTACATCAATGTCATTTTCTAAACATTTTTCTGCCTTACCTTGTTTTCCATTTTTATATCCGTTTGTGAATATTAATTTATCATATACTATTCCTTTTTCTTTTAGCCATTTTTTTGTTATAGTATATGGATCTTTATATTCTCCATTATCTCTACCTGTAATAATTACTATTGTATGTCCATCTTTTTTTAGTTTTTCAATATATTCTTTTGCACCTTCAATTATATCTAGACTAGGAGTTATTCTTCCTATATTTTCTAAATAAAATGTCCATATTTCATCATCAGTCCAGTCAAACATTCCTTTTGTCATATATGCTTCTGGGTTAATTATTCCTGTATTTCTTAGTTCTTTGTCATGTATTAAAAATTCTTTTTTTAATACTTCATCAAAGTTTGATATTACATTATCTATATCTATTCCTATGTTCATATTCTTAACTCCCTGTACTTCTATATTTATTTAGTGCCCAATTCCAAACTTTAATAGCAATTATCCATAAGATTACCATTATAATTGGAGATAAATAAATCATATATTTATCCATTCCTAAATAATTCATCGTTGGATAATATGCAACAAACGCAAATGGTAAAACTACTGTTATTAGTAGTTTAATAAATCCGTTATATATATCAATTGGATATTGTGCAAATGTATGTATTCTGTAAAATGTCCATATTACTTCATTAGACTTATATGTCCAAAATGATGCAATACTAAATATAGTTAATATAGCTCCAATAATTGCAGCCCCAATAATACTAAATACAACTATTTTTAAAACAAGGAAAAATGTAATTGGAATAGATAACTCTATTAACATTTTTATTGCTATAAATAATCCTAATCCAAAATATCCAATAGCTGTAAAACTCTTTGAACTCCCTATTATTGAAATTAGTGGATGAACTGGTCTTAATAAGATTTTATCAAATTCTCCATCTCTAATGTATTTTGGTCCTATATCATATAATGAATCAAAACATAAGTCCAGAATTCCAATTGATATCAATGTTGTACCATATAATAAAAGTACTTGTTTAAAGTTCCAGCCTGCAAGATTTTCTGTATTTTGAAATGTAATCCAAATAAATATAACTTCTACTGCTTGAGTAACTATTTGTGAAATCATACCGGTTAAACAATCTATTCTATATATTAGTAGTTCTTTTAAAGATGCTACGAAAAATGATAAGTACAATTTAATATTGTCAAATACTCTTCTCATTTTATCCTCCATTTATTGTTATTTTCTTTACTGAATATTTAAAAAATGCTTTTGATATTGCATATAAAATCAATGACCATAATATTAATTTTAATATTATAAATCCTATTTCATTCAAAGGAATATTTCCTAAATAAATATTTATAGGAGTATATATAAATTCTTTAAATGGAAGTATATTTGCAATTTTTTGAAACCATTCAGGAAATAATGTAAGTGGTGCAATTAATCCTGAAAAAATTGATATAATTGATTGCCTTAAAATTTGCATTCCCCATATTGAGTTCGTATAAAAGCCAATTGTTCCAACTATCATTTGTATAAAAAATGATATTGGAAGTATAAGTATTATTACAAATATAAATAATAAAAAATTTATAAAACTTACAGGAAGTTGTACACTCCAAAAAAATGAACATATTATAAATGTTGCTATTGAGATTGGAATTGCATATCCAATTTCTCCCATATATAATCCAAAGCAATATTTAAAATATGAAATTGGACTCAGTAATTCTTTATTTATCTGCCCTTTTCTAATTGATTTTGCAATATCTTCATTTATTCCCCACGTTGCTATCGCTTTAATTGAAATAACTAAAATATAATATGTAACCATATATTCTATACTATATCCACCTGCATTACCTGTTTGATAATATATTGCTTGCCATACAAAAATATAAACAACAACTTCTACTATTCTATTTAATGTCCATAAAAAGAAATTGGATTTATAAATAGAATATTCTTTAAAATGTACTCGTGCTAATGCCAACCATGTTTCTAACATATTTTTACTCCTCTATATATTTCTTTTAATATATCTTCTAATTCTGCTTCTTTCATATGAATATCTACTATATCTCCATATTTTGAAATCATCTCGACTATTTTTACAATTGTCATTTTTTCATGATCAAATTTTATTTTTATGCTTTCTTCGTTTTCTTCTACAATTTCAAAGTCTTCATCATATAAACTTTCAGTTATACTCGCTTTTTTATTTTTTAAAATGATTTCAGCTGAAACACTATTTCCATATGTATCTTTGAATTTTTGTTTTTCTCCATCAAAGATTATTTGACCTTTATCTAATAGTATTATTCTGTCACATACATCTTCAATGTCCTTTAAATCATGTGTTGTAAGTATTACTGTTGTATTTTTTTCTTTATTTATATCTTTAATAAATTTTCTAATATTCTCTTTTACTAAAACATCCAGTCCAATTGTTGGTTCATCTAAATAAACTATTTTAGGATTATGCAAAAATGTTGCTGCAATTTCACATCTCATTTTTTGCCCTAAACTTAGGTTCTTAACTTGTTTTTCTAGTAAATCTTCTAATTGTAATAATTCAGTAAATTGTTTTAAATTTTTTCTGTATTCATTTTCTGGAATTTTATACATCTTTTTAATTAATCTAAAAGATTCAATTACAGGCAAATCCCACCATAGCTGTGTTTTTTGTCCAAAAACAGCACCTATATTTTTGTTATTTTCTATTCTTTTTTCATTTGGCACAATTCCATTTACTACAACTTGTCCTGATGTCGGAGTTAATAATCCTGTGAGCATTTTTATTGTTGTTGATTTTCCTGCTCCATTTTCTCCTATGTACCCTACTAATTCACCTTCATTAATATTAAAATTTATATTGTTTACTGCTGTAAATTCTTTATATTTTGGTTTAATTAGATTTTTTAAGTAACCTAATAATCCATCTTCTTTTTCTATAATTTTATAGTTTTTTACTAAATCTTTTACTTCTATTAATGACATTATTTTCTCTTCTCCATTTTAAAATATTTCTTTTATTTTTCTATATATGTCATACCAACTATAACATCTATAAATATTTTTTCCATTGCATTGCTCATTATAATTTGCATGAATTTCCTGCAAATTCATATATTTCATCAAATAAATATTTATGAATTTTCTTTAAAGTTTCAAATGTTCCTGGCTCTAATTTATTTAAATAACCTGTTTCAAACATTTCTTTTGCTCGTATTTTGCTAATTTTTTCTTCTTCTCTTGCAAGTTCTGCTTGGTCAGTAATATTTAATTTATTCTCTAAAATCATTTTTTACCTCCTCAGGCATTTTTTACATACCAACTTTTAGTTTAAAGGTTTCATTGTTGGGAATAGTAATACATCTCTAATTGATGCAGCATCTGTTAATAACATTACTAATCTATCAACACCAATTCCTAAACCACCTGTTGGAGGCATACCATATTCAAGAGCTTGAATAAAGTCTTCATCCATCATACCTGCTTCTTCGTCTCCGGCATTTCTAGCTTCAACTTGTTTTTTAAATCTTTCATATTGGTCAATTGGGTCATTTAATTCTGAGAATGCATTTCCATATTCTCTACCACCAATAAATATTTCAAATCTTTCTGTTAATCTTGGGTCTTTTGGACTTCTTTTTGCAAGTGGTGAAATTTCTACTGGATAATCATATATAAATGTTGGTTGTATTAATGTTTTTTCTACATATTCATCAAAGAATAGACTTATTACATCTCCTCTTGTTTCTTTTGTTGAGTCCGGAATTTCTAATCCTCTTTCTTTTGCTAATGCAACTGCTTCTTCGTCTGAATTGATTTCGTTGAAGTCAACTCCGCAAGCTTCTTTTATGCTATCTATCATAGTAATTCTTTTCCATCCTGGTGTTAAGTCAATATCTTGTCCTTGATATGTTATTTTTGTTGTTCCCAAAACTTTCATAGCACATTTTGTGAATATTTCTTCTGTTATATCCATCATATCATTGTAATCTTGATATGCAGCATATAATTCTATTGATGTAAATTCTGGGTTATGTCTAATATCCATACCTTCATTTCTGAATATTCTTCCCATTTCATATACTTTATCATATCCACCAACTATTAATCTTTTTAAGTTTAATTCTGTTGCAATTCTTAAATACATTGGTAAATCTAATGCATTGTGATGTGTTATAAATGGTTTTGCTGTTGCTCCACCTGATATTGTGTTTAATATTGGTGTTTCAACTTCTAGGTAACCTTTTTCGTCTAATATTCTTCTTATTTCTGTTATTATTTTACTTCTTGTTTCAAAAGTTTTCTTTACTTCTGGATTCATTATTAAATCAACATATCTTTGTCTATATCTTAAGTCTGGGTCTTTTAATCCATGGAATTTTTCTGGTAATGGTCTTAATGATTTTGAAAGTAATGTTACTTCTTTTGCATGTACAGAAATTTCTTCTGTTCTTGTTTTAAATACAAAACCTGTAATTCCAATGATATCGCCAATATCATATGTTTTGAATGCTTTGTAACTTTCTTCTCCTAAATCATTTATACTTACATAACTTTGGATTTTTTCATCACTGTCTTGTATTGTACAGAATGATGCTTTTCCCATTATTCTTTTTGCAATTATTCTACCAGCAACTGTTACATCTTTTTGTTCAAATTGTTCGTAATTTGCTTTTATTTCTCCTGCTGAATTTGTTCTATTAAATTTTGTTATTTCAAATGGGTCTTTTCCTTCTTCTTGTAATTCCTTTAATTTGTCTCTTCTTATTTGCATTAGATGGTTTATATCTAATTCTTCTACTTCGTTATTATTGTTATTCTTATTTTCGCTCATTTTACTTTCTCCTTTTTATTTATATATTTTAATTTTAAAAATAATGCTTATATTGCTAGGCAAACTTTATAAAAAAGGCAAGGGCGCATACTTTTGTATGTAACCGCGTTTTTTATAAAGTTTAACGACGCAAGATGAGTATTATTTTTAAAATTTACTCGTACCACTCAAGTTCCCAGTCAGAAATCTTAACAGTATCACCTTCGCACACACCAAGTTCTTTAAGCTTATCTTCAATTCCCATATTTTTTAAACATTTTTGGAAATAATACATAGACTCATTATCTTCAATATTAATTCTACCCATAAGTCTATCAACAGCTCTACCTTTAACATAGAAAACACCATCTTCTTCGTATGCTTCCCATTCTTGGTCTTTATCTTGTAAAGTATATACAGCTCTGTCTTCGATTTCAACCAATTCTTCTTTTGGTAAAGTTTTTAGAACTTCTGTAACGTGGTCTATTAGTTGTTCAACTCCTTCACCTGTAACTGATGAAATTTTGAATAATTCTAATTTTTCTTTTTTAGCTAATTCTTCTAACTTTTTCAAATTTGTATCGTCTTGCATACTGTCTATTTTAGTTGCAACTAATATCTGTTTTCGTTTTACCAACTTTTCACTATATTTTGCAAGTTCTTCATTTATTGTTTTGTAATCTTCAATAGGGTCTCTGCCTTCTTGCCCAGAAATATCAATAAAATGTAATAGTAATCTTGTTCTTTCAACATGTCTTAAGAATTGAATTCCAAGTCCTACTCCTTCACTTGCTCCTTCTATAATTCCTGGTATATCTGCTATTACAAATCCATCACCATTTTTTGTTTTTACAACTCCTAAATTAGGATTTATTGTTGTAAAGTGATAATTTGCAATTTTAGGTCTTGCATCTGTTACTGTTGATAGAAATGTTGATTTTCCTACATTTGGAAATCCTAACAAACCTACATCTGCCAATAATTTTAATTCTAATATTAATTCTTTTTCTTCTCCTTTTTCTCCATCTTCTGAGAATCTAGGTGCTTGTCTTGTAGGTGTTGCAAAGTGTGAGTTACCTCTTCCACCTCTTCCACCTTTTAATATTAGTTCTTTTTGGTTTGGTTTAGATAAGTCTGCAACAACTTTTCCTGTTTCTGCATCTTTTACAACAGTTCCTATTGGTACTTTAATGTATAAGTCTTCTCCATATTTTCCATTACAACGGTTTCCGCTTCCATTTTCACCATCTTTTGCTTTAAATTTTCTGTTATATCTAAAATCAATTAGTGTATTTTTGTCTTTGTCTACTTGAAAATAGATGTTTCCACCATTTCCTCCGTCTCCACCATCAGGTCCACCTGCTGCCACATATTTTTCTCTTCTAAACGTTGCAGCACCGTTTCCGCCGTTACCTGATTTAATCATTATTTTTGTATAATCTGTAAACATTTTTCCTCCAATCTACTTTTCTTTCAAAATATTATTTCACATTATTATGTCCTTGTCCATTGCGTTCTTTCATTGTCTTTTGATAAAATTGTTCTTGTAATTTTGAAATTGTTTGTTTTATTGTTGAAGTTAATTCATTCTGGTTATTTTGTTTTATATTTGCGTTTTCATCTAAAGAGCCTATAAAATTTAAATATCCATTATTGTTTTTTGCAACTTCTTTATTTGAAAATAGACTTAAAACATTATATATTTCTTGTCTATTCTGTCCTGCTAGTATGTCTTCAATTCTCTTTTGAGTTGTAAAACATACTGGTACTGCTTTATTAGAATGTCTTACCATTCCATTTCCTAAATTTTGCACATAATTTTTTTCTGCGCTATCTTCTAAATATGCCGTGTATACATATGTCCCCGTTTCATCTTTACCAACTTTGTTAAGTTCGCTTACATGTAGATAATCACCATTTGTTACATCTATACCTTCTAAAGCAGCATATGTTTTACCATTCTGTGATTTTTGTACAAATTTTTGATTTAAATAAAAGTTTTGAATTCTATCATTTTTTTGTTTTTTATTTTCTTCCATATATCGTCTTGTTTCTTGGTACAAGTTATTTCTATACTTTTTGCTTGCTGATATATCTTCTTTATGATTTTTTATAATTTCTTCTTGTCTTATTGCATTTTCTATGTTAGCCTCATTTTTTATTTTTTCACTTAAGTTTTCTTTTACATATTTTTCTATATTTGGATTTATATTAATTTGATAATTTCCAGGATTTGAGTCTATATAACCTATAAATTTACATTCTTCATTTTGGAACATATTATGCTGTTGTTCATATGAATAATATGTTGCTATTTTTTGCATTAATATTTCATTATTTACTGCCATTCCATCTGACATTTCAAACGCAATATATTCTCTATCACCCCTAAATAATCCATGACTTTCTTCTCCAATATTTGTCTGTTTTAGAATCTGTGCAACCATAATATTCGTTTTTGTACCATCTTGATACACAAATTGATTATCATATTTTATTGAATTTAAAATTATAGTATTATTTCCATTTGCGTCTTTTAAATAGATTGGATTCTTTAAATAATTTCCATTATTATTGTTTTGTTGATATTCTTTTCCTGCATCTAATAACGGCGTTTTTTCTTTTTTAAATAAATCTCTAATTTTACTAAATAATCCCATTTTTCCTCCATTTAGTAATCAAGCATCATTGCTTTTTTTACTTTTTTCATTGTTTCTTTTGCTACTACCCTTGCTTTTTCCGTACCTTCCATTAAAATTTTATCAACTTCTTCCGGATGTGCTTCGTAATATGCTCTTTTTTCTCTTATTGGTCTCAATTCTTCAATTATATTTTTAGCAAGTTGTTTTTTGCATGCTACACAACCACGTTTTCCTGCTTTACATTCTTCACATACTGTTTTTACATCTTCTTTTGGTGTAAATAAATTGTGATAATATGCAACCATACATATATCAGGATTTCCTGGATCGTCTTTTTTTATTCTTGCTGGGTCTGTTACTGCACTCATGACTTTTTTTGTTATTTCTTCTTCACTATCTGATAAGTAAATTGCATTTCCTAATGATTTACCCATTTTTTCGTTTCCGTCTAGTCCTTTTATTCTTTTTGAGTTTGAAAGTACTGCTTTTGGTTCTTTTAGCACTCCTTCACCATATATACTGTTGAATTTTCTGACTATTTCTCTACATTGTTCTATTAGTGGTAATTGGTCTTCTCCAACCGGTACTAGCTCACCTTCAAATGTTGTTATATCTGCAGCCTGACTTACTGGATAACCTAAAAATCCATATGTTACACTTTCTCCAAAGATGTCTCTTTTTTGTGCAATTTCTGTTTTTACTGTTGGATTTCTTTCTAGTCTAGCTATTGTTACCAAATTTGAATAGAATACAGTTAGTTCCGCTGTCTCTGGTATCATTGATTGTATATATATTGTTGTTTTTTTAGGATCTATTCCCACTGATAAGTAATCCATTGCAACTTCTCTTACATTTTTTCTAACTTTTTCTGGGTTATTAAAATTGTCTGTAAGCGCTTGTACATCTGCTATTAATATATATGGATCATATTCTGGATTGTCTTGCATTTCTACTCTTGTTTTTAGTGATCCAAAATAGTGCCCTATGTGTAATTTTCCTGTTGGTCTATCTCCTGTTAATACTCTCTTTTTATCCATCTTTATTTTCTTCCCTTCATTCGTTCATCATATTTCAAAATTACTTAAATTTTCTGTCTGCCAAATCTAGGCATTTATGTTGAAATTATACCATATTTTGGTTAAAAATTCAATTAAAATCTCATGTTTCTGTAAATTTTTATACAATTTCTAAAATATCTCTTGAAATTGTTGCTATAAGTTCACTTGCGTTTGATATTTCCTTTGTAAAAATGCCTATTAAATATGTGTTTTTTCCATATACTATTCCATAATCGTGAACATACCCATTGTAACTTCCATATTTGTGTGCAATATCAATGTCTGTAACATATTTTTTTAAATACATATACTCTGAAGATTTTTTCATATCTTCTATCAATTCTTGATATTTTCCCAAGTTATTAAATAAATATTTTAAAACATCTAATCCATATTCCGCTGAAATAATATTTTCTTTATAAAATTTTTCTGGTAATTCTACACTTGTATATTTAGCAAATTCTTTTCTATATATTTTTTTACCACCTAATCCATCTGCTAAAATATTTGTTGCGGTATTGTCACTATTTATTATCATTTCCTTTAATAAAGTTTTAATTGCTATACTATCTCCAACTTTACAATTATTAGTTATAAGCCCGTTTCCTGCTTCGAAATCTTCAGCTTTATATACAAATCCCATGTTTGGATTTATTTCTTTATTATTTATTTTTTCATAATATAACATCGCAATTTGCACTTTAGTAGTGCTTGCTGCAACAAACCATTTTTCTTTATTATAAAAGTAATATTTATTTGTGTTCAAATTATAATAAAAAAATGCAAAATTGTCTCTATTTAATTCGTTTCCATTGATTTTTTTATTTATTAGTTTTTTTACATTTTTGTCCTCTAATTTTTCCATATATGCCTCCAACTTATAAACAGTAATTTTTTTATTTTTACGAAATATATTATATCATACTTTATTTTTTGTAGCATATTAAATGTTGCATAAAATATAATTTTTGTAAAAATGAAAGGAAAATGATTTTATGAAAAAAATTTTGTTTAAAGGTGCTGGTTCTGCAGTTCCAACTCCATTTACTAATGATAGTGTGAATTTAAAAGAATTTAAAAAATTTTTACAATTCCAAATCGATAATGATATTGATGCTTTAATTGTTTGTGGTACAACAGGTGAAAGTGCCACAATGACAAAAGAAGAAAAAATTGATGTTATAAAATGTGCTGTTGAAATTGCACATAAAAATGAAACTTCTACACGTAAAATTCCAGTAATTGCTGGAACTGGTTCAAATAATACGAAAGAAGCAATTGAAATGTCAAAAGTTGCTGAATCTTTAGGTGTTGACGGTGTTTTAGTTGTTACTCCATATTACAATAAAACAACTCAAGAGGGGTTAATTGTACATTACAAAGTTATTGCAGAAAGCATTAATATTCCAATTATTTTATATAATGTACCTAGTAGAACCGGAATGAATATTGAACCAGAAACCTGTTTAGAACTTTCAAAAATTGATAATATAGTTGCTATAAAAGAAGCCAGCCGGAAATATTTCACAAGTTGCAGAAATTGCTCATTTGTGTGGGGATAATTTGCATATTTATTCTGGTAATGATGACCAAGCAATTCCTATTTGTTCTTTGGGTGGTTTGGGTGTTATCTCTGTTTTATCAAATATTAAACCAAAGTTCACACATGATATGGTTTGGAATTTTTTAAATGGTGATGTTGAAACGGCTAAAAATATGCAATTAGAAAGTATTCCTTTGATAAATGATTTGTTTGCTAAAGTTAATCCTATTCCTGTTAAAGTTGCTTTGAATAAAATGGGCTTTGAGTTTGGCAGTACTAGACTTCCTTTGAAATAAAATTAGGGATTGGAGACCCGTCCCCCTAATCCCTAATTTTATTTCATTTTTTCTTTTATTCTAACTAAAGTATTCAAAGCATCAATTGGAGTTAACTCATTTAAATTAACCTTATCTATCTCGTGAGCAATTTCTGCCAATTTATAATTAAACATATCAAATTGTCCCTCGACAGCCTTCTTACTTTCCTGTTTTTTACCAGTTAAGATATTCTTTCTTTCTAAACCTCTTAAAATTTCGTCTGCTTTTTGTGTTACAGCCTTTGGTACACCTGCTAAACGCGCAACATGGATTCCATAACTTTCGTCTGTTCCACCTGGTATAATTTTTCTTAAAAAGATAATATCTTCTCCTTTTTCTTTAACTGCAATGTTGTAATTTTTTACACCTTCTAGTTTTTCTTCTAGTTCTGTTAATTCGTGGTAATGTGTCGCAAATAATGTTTTTGCTCCGCATTTTTCTTTATCTGCAATGTATTCTGCAACTGCCCAAGCAATTGATAAACCGTCATATGTTGATGTTCCTCTTCCTATTTCATCTAATATTACTAAACTGTTTGATGTTGCTTCTTTAAGAATTGTTGCAACTTCCATCATTTCTACCATAAATGTACTTTGTCCCATACTTAAGTCGTCTGATGCTCCAACCCTTGTAAATATTTTATCTACAACACCTATGTGTGCTTCTGATGCTGGTACAAATGAGCCTACTTGTGCCATTAATGTGATTAATGCAACTTGTCTCATATATGTTGATTTACCAGCCATGTTAGGTCCTGTTATAATTGATAATCTATTTTCTTTTTTATCAAGATATGTATCATTTTCAACAAATACACCTGTTCCAAGCATTTTGTCTATTACAGGATGTCTTCCACCTTTAATGTCTAAAATTCCTGAATCATCTACTTCTGGCATACAATAATTCAAATCTTCTGCAACTGTTGCAAATGATGTAAGTACATCTAATGTTGATACAATGTTTGCTGATTTTTGTAGTCTTTTTACATTTTTAGCAATTTCGTCTCTTATTTGTACAAAAGCGTTATATTCTAAGTTTACAACTTTTTCTTCTGCTCCAAGTATTTGATTTTCTAGGTTTTTCAAGTCTTCTGTTATAAATCTTTCCGCATTTGTTAATGTTTGTTTTCTAACAAATCTTTCTGGCACTTGGTCTAAATATGATTTTGTAACTTCTATGAAATATCCAAATACTTTGTTAAATCCAACTTTTAAATTTTTAATTCCTGTTTTTTCTCTTTCTTCTGCTTCTAATTGAATTATCCAATTTTTGCCCTCTGTTGTAGCAGTCTTTAACTTGTCTATTTCTTCATCATATCCAAGTTTGATAATTCCACCGTCTTTTACTGTCATTGGTGGGTCTTCTACTATTGATTTATCAACAAGTTCATAGATGTCTTGTAATTCATCTAAGTTTTTATATAAATCTTTAAGCATAGGAGAATTAGCATTTGCTAACACTTTTTTCAAGTCTGGCAATTTTGATAATGAATTTTTCAATGTTATCATATCTCTTGCATTTGCATTACCATAAGCCATTTTGCCAGCAAGACGTTCAATGTCATATACTTTTTTAAGATTTTCTATAACATCTCCTCTTAAAATAACATCATCTTTCAATTCTTTTACAGACTCTAGTCTTCTATTAATTTCTGTTGTGTCTATAAGTGGATCATTTAGCCATCTTCTTAAGGCTCTTCCACCCATTGAAGTTGATGTTTTATCAAGCACCCATAAAAGTGTTCCCTTTTTAGATTTATCTCTCATTTTTTCAGTTATTTCAAGATTTCTTCTTGCATTGATATCAAGTGACATATATTTTGAAATATTATAAACTGTTATCTTGTTGATGTGGTCAAGTGTAGTCATTTGAGTTTGTTCAATATATTCAATTAACGCATTTATTGAACAAACTGCCAATGTTTTATCTGCAATGTTTTCTATTTTTTTTTGATTACTATCAACAAAATTAAATCTATATCTTATTTTTTCCGCATTATCTGTAAAAAATTTATCATTAAATCTTGTAATATATGAGTCAAATCTTTCTTTTATCTTGTCCATTTCTTCTTGGCAATTTGACATCATACTATTTATTACAAGTTCTGATGGCATATATCTTGCAATTTCATCTAAAACTAATGGGAAGTTTTGGTTGTCCTTTATTTCTGCAGAATAAAATTCACCTGTTGAAATATCGCATACACTAATTCCAAAATAAATTCCAGATTTAAAAATTGACATTATGAAATTATTTTTTCTTTCTTCTAACATATTGCTATCAACTACAGTTCCTGGTGTTACAACTCTAATAACACCTCTTTTTACTATTCCTTTTGCAGTTTTTGGGTCTTCCAATTGTTCACATATTGCAACTTTATAGCCTTTTGCAATTAATCTTGATATGTATATTTCTGCTGCATGATGTGGAATACCGCACATTGGTGCTCTTTCTTCTTGTCCGCAGTCTTTTCCTGTTAATGTTAATTCTAATTCTCTTGAAGCTGTTACTGCGTCGTCAAAGAACATTTCATAAAAGTCTCCTAGTCTGTAAAATAGGATGCAGTCTTTGTATTGTTCTTTTGTTTCAAGATATCTTTGCATCATTGGTGAAAATTCTGCCATATTTATTACTCCCTTTCTTATTTTTTCTGTCAAAAAGGGCACCCCCTTTTTGACATTATCTTTCTTTATTTAATTCCTTATAATTTTCTATTTGTCTCATTTTTTCTTCTTTTAATTCCTGTATTTCCTTTTTTGATATTTCATCATCTGCAAATAATCCCTTACATTCAAGTTCTCTTATTAACTCTTTTTTGAATGTTACATATACCTTATCAGTTAAATATGGGAAATTACAAATTTTTCCTAAATCCTCTATATATTCTAAATCAGAAATACGTTCAATCTCTTTAAATTTTGTCAATTCTATATATTGTTCTTTTGGCATTATTATGTTTTTTGTATAATCTATTATATAAAATTTATTTTTATATTTATACTCTAATACAGAATGTAAAACTTTTGCATTTTCTATCACTTCATATCCTGTAACTATATTTGATTCAGGTATTCCAAAAGCTAATCCAAGAGTTCTTGTGTGGCATTTGTGATACCTTTTATCAGTTTTAAGCTCTTTTTTTAATTCTTCAATATCAGTCATATCAGATAATTCATTGAACGTATATATTTTTCCTTTTATTTCATATTCATATTGTTTTGTTTCTTTGTTATATTTAATATTTGAATAATTTATGTCATATTGTTCATCAAATGTCTTTTTTACTAAATCTATAAATAGTTCCTTTTGCTCTGTTAATGTATATATATCAATTAGTTCTATTATCAAACTTGTTTCCTCGTCTGCTATCTCTTCTTTTTTTATATTATAAAAATCTGGAAATAACATATCATATGTATTTTTATTTATTCCATTTTTATAATATTTAGAATTTTTATTAACCATTTATTTCACCTTTCAAATACCACATATGTTCAGAAACTATTTTAAGTTCAACCATATTTCCGATTAATTTTTTATCACCTTCAAAAATAACAACTTTGTTGCTATCAGTTCTACCAGTAAGCATATCATCATTATTTTTGCTAGTACCTTCAACCAAAACTTTTTGTGTAGTTCCAATATATTTTTGATTATTTTCTGCAATTTGGCTTTCAACTAAGGCTTTTAATTTATTAAATCTTATATGTTTTTGTTCTTCTGGAACTTGATTTTCCATTCTATTACCAGGTGTTCCAACTCTTCTTGAATAAATAAACATATATACTTGCTCGAATTTTACTTTTTCTACCACATCTAGTGTGTCTTCAAACTCTTCATCTGTTTCACCTGGAAAACCTACAATTATATCTGTTGATAATGTTAAGTTTGGAATTCCTGTTTTCATTTTTTCTACCAAGTTTAAATATTGTTCCTTAGTATATTTTCTGTTCATTTCTTTTAATACTTTTGTATTTCCAGACTGTAGTGGCAAGTGTACTAATTTGCATACTTTATCACATTCTGCAATTGCTTTTATAACATCATCTGTAAAATCTTTTGGATGTGGTGATACAAATCTGATTCTTTCTATTCCTTCTATTTTATTTACTGCTCTTAGTAATGTTGCAAATGAATTTACTCCTTCATATTCTTCAAATTCTATGCCTTTTTCTCTTTCTACTCGTAAATATGAATTAACATTTTGGCCTAAAAGTGTAATTTCTTTATATCCTTGTTTTGCAAGTTCTCTTACTTCTTCAATTATTGCTCTAGGTTCTCTGCTTCTTTCTCTTCCACGTACATATGGAACTATACAATAACTACAGAAGTTGTTACATCCATTCATTATTGTTACAGATGCTTTTATGCTACTATCTCTTTTTATTGGTAGTCCTTCATATACTTTTCCATCTATGTCTAGTATATCTTCTAATTTTGTTTTATTTTCTATAACTTCATATAAATCTTGTGGAAATTTGTGTAATGTGTGTGTTCCAAATATTATGTCTGTATATGGATAACTTTCTTTTATTTTGTCTGTGATGTGTTTTTCTTGCATCATGCATCCACCAATTGCTATAATTGTTCCACGTTCTTCTTTTATTTTTTTAAGTTCTCCTAATTTTCCAAATAATTTATCTTCTGCATTTTCTCTTACACAACATGTGTTAAACAATGCTAGGTCTGCTTCTTTTTGATTTTCTGTTCTAGTATATCCCATTTTTTCTAACATTCCGCATAGTTTTTCTGAGTCGTTTTCGTTTAATTGGCATCCCATTGTTAGTATACTATATTTTAGGTTTTTATTTTCATTTATTTTTTTTACTTTTTCGATGTATTCTTTTTGTATATTTATTTCGTTTTCTGTGTTCAATTTTTACTCCTACCCTTCATTTTCTATTCTAATTCTTTCATTGCTTGTTCGTATTGTTCTTTATTTGGTGCTTTTCCGTGCCATTCTGCTTTATTTTCCATAAAAGATACGCCTTTTCCTTTTATAGTTTTTGCAATAATACACACTGGTTTTCCTTTAACATTTCTGGCAACATCAAATGCATCTATAATTTCTTGATAATTATGTCCATCTATATTTATTACTTGAAATCCAAAACTTTTGAATTTTTCATCAATTGGATATGAGCTCATTACTTCTTCAATTGTCCCATCTATTTGTAAATTATTATTATCTACTATCACACATAGATTATCTAATTTATATTTATTCGATGCCATTGCTGCTTCCCAAACTTGTCCTTCTTCTATTTCTCCATCTCCCATTATGCAATACACTCTATAGTTTTTTTTATCTAATTTTCCGGCAATTGCCATTCCATTTGCAGCAGATAATCCTTGTCCTAGAGAACCTGTTGTCATGTCAACGCCTGGTATTTTTTTCATATCTGGATGTCCTTGTAATCTGCTATCAATGTGTCTTAGTGTTTTTAATTCTTCTATATTAAAATATCCTCTGTTTGCTAATGTTGAATATAATGCTGGTGCGCAATGTCCTTTTGATAAAACAAGTCTATCTCTGTTTTCATCTTTTGGATTTTCTGGATTTATATTCATTTCATAAAAATATAAGACTGTCATTATATCTGCAATTGATAGTGAACCTCCTGGGTGGCCAGAGTTCCCACCAAATACTGCTTCTATAATTCCTCTTCTAATATTTTTTGAAATTTTGCTTAATTTTTCTATATCATTTATCTTTTCCATAATTCTTCCTCCTATGTTCTGCAATTATGTTGATTGCTTTTATATTATATAATTTTTATTCATTTTATTCAACCTTTTTAATATAATTTATGGTATAATAACTACAAATTGTAATTGTGAAAGGTGTGATTATATGTTTGAAAAATATCTTAATAAAACTGAACTTATTGAAAATTTACAAGTGCTTATAAAAATCCCAAGTGTTCATGCAGAATCTTCTGTTCCTAATGAACCCTTTGGGCTAAATACTGTTAAGGCTCTTGAATATGTTTTAGATTTAGGCAAAAAATTAGGATTCAAAGCTAAAAATATTGATGGATACTGTGGTTATATTGAATTCGGGGAAGGCTCTGAATTAATTGGAATTGTTGGACATTTAGATGTTGTGCCAGAAGGAGAAAATTGGACCTATCCTCCATTTGATGCACGCATCGAAGATAATAAAATTTATGGTAGAGGTGCTATTGATGACAAAGGTCCAGTTATGGCAAGTTTGTATGCTATGAAGGCAGTTATGGACTATTGTTCTGAAAATAATATTTCTATAAATAAAAGGGTACGATTAATTTTAGGTCTAAATGAAGAAAGAGACTGGAAATGCATTAATTATTATAAAGAACATGAGGAAATTCCTTCTATAGGATTTAGTCCTGATGCAGACTTTCCTTGTATATATGCAGAAAAAGGTTTATTGTCTCCATTTTTAATTATGGACTATTCTAATTTTAAAGATAAAGATATCATTTTAAGTGATATTAACTGTAATAATAATCCTTTAAATGTTGTACCTAAATATTGTAGTTGTACAATTTCTGTTAAAAATAATATTGACATTGATGATGTTATTTCTTTTGTACGAAGTGTTATTAATGAACCATCTTTTAAAATTGATATTGAAATTTTAAATAATAATCAAATAAAACTAATATCTCGTGGTGTTCAAGCACATGCCGCACATCCCGATTTAGGTATAAATGCCATAAATAATTTAATTATTATTTTGGATAAATTATTTAAGAATTATGATATTGTTATACCTTTATTTGATTTATTTACTCAATATATTGGTCTTGATTATAATGGAAATAAATTAGGAATTAATGTTCCTGATGAGTCTGGAGAACTTACTTTAAATGTTGGTAAATTTTATTTTAAAGATGATGAATTAAAAATTGGATTTAATTTAAGAGTTCCTATTAATACTACCTTTGAATTTATAGCCAATAAATTTACAGAAGTTAGTAAAAATTATAGTGATGTTCATTGTGAACTTGGTGGTAAAATGAATCCTTTATATGTTCCAAAAGATTCATATTTAGTTAAAACTCTTTGCAAAATTTATAATGATGTTACTAATTCTAATGCAGAACCTATTGCTATTGGTGGTGCTACCTATGCTCGTGCTTTTGATAATTTTGTTTCTTTTGGTGCCAATTTACCTGGTCAAAAAGATATGTGCCATCAAACTGATGAGTTTGTTTCTATTGATAATTTACTTTTGGCATATGAGATTTATTGTAGGGCTATTTATGAACTTTTACATTAAGAAAGTTATCATACTATGATAACTTTCCTAGAATATAAAAAAAGAGGGATTTAGGTTCGTAGACCCATAATCCCTTTTATTCTCCAAAAATTTCTTTAAATTCTTGTTCATTTATTTTCTCTTGAGCAAGCAATGTCTGAGCAATAGCATCTAATTTATCTCTATGTTCAATCAATAACTTTTGTGCATTATTATATGCCTCATCAATTAATGATTTAACCTCTGCTCCAATTTTATCACCAATATTTTCTCCAAATACAAACATATCATTTTGCTCTTTTCCTTGGAAGTCAATTGGTCCTAAATTGTCGCTCATACCGTATTTTGTAACCATTTCTCTTGCTATTCTTGTTGCAACTTCTATATCGTTACTTGCACCTGTTGAAATATCATCTAAAACTAATTTTTCTGCCGCTCTACCACCAAGTAATGCTATAAGTTTTTCTTTCATTTCTGTTTTAGAAATATAATATTTATCTTCATCAGATTTGTACATTGTATATCCACCTGCAACACCTCTTGGTATAATTGATACTTCTTTTACATCTGTTTGTGTTGGTAAATATCTACTTACAACTGCATGTCCTGCTTCATGGTAAGCAGTTAATTTTTTGTCTTTTTCTGAATATACTCTTGTTTTCTTTTCTAGTCCTACTGTTACCTTTTTTACTGCTTCTTCTATATCAGAGTTTTCTATTTCGTCATGTTTGTTTATTGTTGCTATAATTGCTGCTTCATTTAAAATATTAGCAAGTTCTGCACCTGTAAATCCTGCAGTGTCTTCTGCTATGCTTTCTAAGTTTACATCATCAGAAAGTTTTTTATCTTCTGCATGAATTTTTAAAATTTCTAATCTTCCTTTTAAATCAGGTACTGGAATTGTTATTTGTCTATCAAATCTTCCTGGTCTTAATAATGCTTTATCTAGCATTTCTGGTCTATTTGTTGCTGCTAATACTATTATAGTTTCTTCTGAACTGAATCCATCCATTTCAACTAATAATTGATTTAGTGTTTGATTGTTTTCTGTTTCTGCTCCACTGTTTGATGTTCTTCTTGCTCCTATTGCATCAATCTCATCTATAAACACTATACATGGAGATAATTTTCTTGCTCTTTCAAACAATTTTCTAACTCTTGATGCACCAAGTCCTGCAAACATTTCTATAAATTCTGAACCACTCATTGAAATAAATGGTACATCTGCTTCTCCTGCAATTGCCTTTGCTATCAATGTTTTACCTGTTCCTGGTTTTCCATATAATAAAACTCCTTTTGGAATTTTTGCACCCATTTTACTGAATTTTTCTGGTTTTTTCAAAAAGTCTACTATTTCTATTAATTCTTCTTTTTCTTCGTCAAGTCCTGCAACATCTTTAAATTTTATTTTTGTTTTTCTTTCTGTATCATCATATACTTGTCCTTTTTCTCCCAAACCTTGCATTTTGAATATCATTACAAATAATGCTACCATTACAATTGTTGGAAGTAAACTTAATAATGCTGTTGATAAAACTACTAATGTACTTTTTGGTTTTTGTATTAACTCTATTTCATTTCCTTCTGCTACTTTTTGTTGTACTAATTCGATAAATGCTTCTGTGTTTGGAACTATAGATTTCTTTTCTTCATCTACATTTTTCATTTTTACTTTTACTGATGTACTTCCAACTGACATTTCTATTTTTTCTACATTTCCATATGATATCTCTTTTATTAGGTCTGTATATGCTAATGTTTTATCATCTTGATTTTGATTTTTGCTAACAAAATACATTGATATACCTACCATTATTACTAGAATAACCCCTAATATTATTGATGATATTAGTATTTTCTTGTCATTCTTTTTGTTTTGGTTTTTATCCATTTATTTTTTTATTCCTTTCTTTCTTGTTTTTTACGCATTTGAGCCTTCTGGTTCTTCTCCGTCATTATCTTTTTCTTCTTGTTCTTTATTCTGTTCTTCTTTTTTCTTTTTGTCTTTTTTGCTTTCTGGTTTTTCTCTCTTTTCTTCTTTATTTTCTTCTTTAATTTGTTTTTCTACTTCAACTATTTTTTGAACTTCACCTTGTTTCTTGTTAAATTCTGTTTTTAAAATAAATATTGCAGCCATTATATATATTGAAGCTATTAATGCATATAATACCTCAAAATATGATATTTGATATGGGTAAAATGCATTTATTGCTATATATATAATATTTAATAATGCAGGTAATGTTATTGCATATATTGCCATATTAAATATTGCTACATATCTTATTTTTAGTTTTAATATCATTGTTGCTAAATATCCAAAAATACTTATAATTATGATGTAGAATAGTAGGTTTATTAAATAAATCACAAATGAGTATATTAATAGTGATGCAAATAAACTAAAATATAAATTCATTATTCCATTTCCATTTAAATAATCTAATAGTGATTGTTTATTGAATTCTGTTATTCCCATTTGTCCAAACAAGTCTTTGTAATTATAATCTGTTGTTCCGTTTGTACCAGATTGTTTTAACATTAATTTGTTTTTTAAAATTATTACTGCATTTTCTTCATCACTTGTTTCTTCTATATATTGATTAATTTGTTGTTCATCGTCTGTTTTTGTATCTACTATAATTTTTCCAAAGTTTTCATTTTCATCTATTATTGCTTCTTCTGCTCCAACTTGTAATGTATCTTCTTTATATGTTAATTCTGGTATTTTTTCGTCTATATATTTTGCTACTTCTTTTACTTTTAGACTTGTTCTATATACAGTTGCAAATGATGATATTGCTCCTATAATTAATACTAATGTCATTAAATATATTATCGCTCTTCCTAATCCTTCTGCTGATAATTCTGGATATTTTTCTATTTTGTTTATTGAATACCAAATCTTTTTAAAGAATCCTTTATTCATTTTTTCTTCTTTTTTTGTTTTTTCTTGAGGCTCTTTTTTCATTTTTTCACATTCCTTTCTTAGGTTCCATTTGAATTGTAGTTATTTCAATCCCATTCCCTTTTAACACTACTATCAACGTGTTTTATGTTTGCATTAAAAATCACTTCATCTCCTATTTTTATATTTTTTCCTGTTATATCAACTGTAACATGGTATGTTCCAATTCTTCCTAATATAGGACAATTTTGATTGTTTATTTTTACATACATTTGTTGTTTTTTTAATGCATCTTTTATATCCCTTACAATATATCTTATTTTGTCAACAGTTCTAAACATATCCCTTCCGGTTTGGATATTTATTCCGTCCATATATCCTGTTGGAATTATTGCAACTTTTGTTGCTCTTTTTGTTGTGTATGCATTTGAATAACCTACATTAAATCCTTTTGGTAATTCTTTTATTTCTGTTACATTTGATTTTAAATATCCTACTTTTTTTAGTCCCATTGTGTTTTTAAATGATATTCTTCCTGTAAATGCTGAACCTATTCTTACTGCATTTAAATGCATTTGTGGGAATTTTATAAATGCTGATGTATTACATACATGCAATATTCCTGTTTCTATTTCATTCATTTTTAATGTTTCTATACAATCTATAAATCTATTAAATTGGGTTTTTGTGTATTTATCGTCATAGTATGCGTTTGAAAAATGTGTGAAAGTTCCTTCTATTTTTATATTTTGCAATGGTTTTATTGTTTTTATTATTTCTTCTCTATTACTATATATAAATCCATATCTTCCAAACCCTGTATCTATTTTTAAATGTACTTTTATTTTTTTGTTTAGTTCTTGTCCTACTTTTTCAACTGTTTCTGCTGCTTCTTTTGAGCCTATTGTTAAAATTATATTATTTTCTACAAGTGTTTGTATGTCTTCTTTTATTGCAGTTGAAGATAACATTAATATTTTTGCGTCTGTTTTTTCAATTCCTGCTTGTCTTATTTTTAGCGCTTCTTCAATTGTTGATACCGCTAAAAAGTTTATACCATTGTCTATTAAAAATTTTGAGTATTCTTCAATTCCTAAGCCATATCCATTTGCTTTTACTACTGCTATTATTTTTACTTTTTTTCCATTGTCGTCTGGTAAATTTGTTTCTGCATATTCTTTTATTTTTTGTATGTTATATCTTAAATCTTCTTTATTTATAACTACTGCTTTCACATTTTCCTCCGTTTTTTCAACCAATTGGGACGTTGTTCATTTGGTTGAAAAATTTTTGATTATTTTCAGTCATTACATATACGTCCCTGATGGTTCTAATGGTCTATTTTTTTATGTTTCTTTTTATTTGTCTTAATGTTCTAAATGCTTTTTCTGAGAATTTGTATAATCTATATTTTACTGGTTTAAATGGTATGTATATTTCGCCTATAAATTCTGTAAATTTTGCTCCAAATCCTTTTTTAAATCTGTATAATCCATATTGTGGATGATTTTCATCAACAACTCCTGATACACCTCTAAAATCATATATATCATCATGTCTTGCTATTGCCATTTTTATCATTTCCCATTGCAATAAATAATTTGGCATTAAATTTCTGTGTTGATTACTACTTGCTCCATATAAGTACCATGTTTTGTTTCCATAGAATATTGGTATTACTCCTGATATTGGTTTTCCATCATAATAAGCCATTAATAATTTCATATGTCCTCCTGGTACCATGTTGTCATACATTTTTTCAAAATATGATAATGGTCTTGTTATAAATCCATCTCTGTTTCCTGTTTCTATCATTATTTTGTGGAAGTCTTTTAAATCTTCTCTTGTTCCTTCTTTTACTGTTACGCCTTTTCTTCCTGCTAAACGGATATTATATCTCCATTTTTGGTGGAATCCTGCCATTACTTCTTCTTCTGTCTTATCTTTTATGTCTAGTCTAAATACAAATCTTGGTTGTATTTCGTCTTTGAAGTCTTTTGCATCATCTTTTATTTTGTATCCTAAATTTGTTACTATATCTCTAAATGCTTGGTCTTCTTTTTCTATATCTGGTTCTATTCTAAGTCCAATTGCATTATATTTTTTTGCTAATTCCTTTGCGCCGTCTGTTAGTTGTTTCATTACTGCTATGTCATGTATGTCACACACTGGACCTCTTGATGCGTACATAATATTGCCAAATATTGGCATTTTCCTTATCCATACACATAGTGATCCTATTATGTTTTTGTCTTCGTCTTCTGCTAGTATTACTTCTGGTTTCCAGTTTGGTTTCTTTACTTCTGCCCATTCTAGTGATTGTTGAAAGTTACATCTTTCGTTTCCTTCTAAAAATTTTTTGTATTGTTGTTTCGATTCTTCGTCTTCTACAAATCTCATTCTTATTTTTTCCTCCTAATTTATTTGCAATTATTCATATTTTACACCAGACAAGGTTTTTTTACAAGTTATTGTTCTGTTTTTTGCAAAATTTCTTTTAATCTATCAGTTTGTTTTGTTAAATATAAATAACCTATCAAGGCTTCAAATGCCGTTGAATACATATAATCTTGGACATTAGCATTTTTAGGTAAATGATGATTTTCTGCATTTCTTCCTCTTCTTACAATATCTTGTTCCTTTTCTGTTAAATCATCATATATCTTTTTTAATGTCTCGGCTTGTGCTTGAGCCTTAACATGTTTTATTGCCTCTATATGTAACGCATGTGGTTTTAATTTCGTTTCATTTACTAATTTTGTTCTTATATATAATTCATATACGCAGTCTCCGACATATGCCCAAGTTAGTGGTGGCATCATATTTACTTCTTGTTCATCTTTTTTTAATTCTATATAATCGTTCAATATTTTTATTCCTTTCATTTTTTACCGTTACAATTTACAGTTCCTTAATGTAATTCATCCTTTTTCCTCTCTAATCTCTTAATTAACCTTTTCTATTGTTACTTTTCCTAATTTTCCGTTTTTAAACTCATCTAATATTAATCTTGATGTCTTTTCTTCGTCTATTTTTCCTCCTGTCATCATGCATCCTCTTTTTTTGCCTATTTCTAGCATAATTTCATAAATATTAGCGTTTTCAGGTTGTTCTTTTTGTAGTGTTTGTTCTATAAATTTTTCGTCTATTTTATATCTATCACATAATTTTGTTCTATAATTTTCTAATAGAAATTTCGTTAATTGATATGCTATTTCTATCTTATCTAATATTTCTTCTTTTATTGAACCTGTAAAACATAAGTGTAATGCCACTTCTTCACTTTCAAATTTTGGCCATAAAACTCCTGGTGTATCCAGTAGTTCTATTTTTTCGTTTATTCTAATCCATTGCTTTTGTTTTGTAACTCCTGGTTTGTTTCCAACTCCTGCTGTTGTTCTTTTTGATATTCTATTTATAAATGATGATTTACCAACATTTGGTATTCCTAATATCATTGCTCTTATTTTTCTTCCTGTTCTTCCTTTTTCTGCATGAGCATCTAAATCTATTTGCATTATTTTTTCTATTTGTCTAATACATTCGTCTATTCCTCTTCCTGAGTTTGAGTCTACCAATACTGCTGGTATGTTTTTCTTTTTGAAATGTTCAACCCATAATTTGTTTTGTCTGTCATCTGATAAATCGCATTTATTTAGTACTATTATTTTCTTTTTATTTTTTGTTATTTCTGCAATATTTGGATTTTGACTTGATATTGGTATACGTGCATCTAATAGTTCTATTACTATATCTATTAATTTTAAGTCTTGTATTATTTGTTTTTTTGTTTTTTCCATGTGCCCTGGATACCAATTTAGACGGACCTTACTTTTATCATTATCATTATTTTTCTTTTCTGCTCTAATTTTTCTTTTTTGGTACATATCCATTTAAATCACTTCCTTTTTGTAATTTGTATACCCTATTTTATGGTATATTATTTACTTATATCTCTTGTATTTAAAATCCATAATATTTTTTCACATTGTCATATGATAGCTTTTCAAAAAACATTTTTCCAGTAATAGTTGGTTTTAGTTGTCGTACACTATCTATGTTAAATGAAATTAATCCGTCTTTTTCATAGCAATCCCTAATATATACAAAAAATAAAGGATTTATTTTATATCCAGAAATTCTGCCATTTCCGCCTCTTTCTTTTCTTGATTGTAGTTTTTCTTTTTTTATACATACGGTGTTTTCTTCTATTGATGCACCCATATTTTCCAAAAATCTCTTTAGTGCTTTTGGAGTCCACACTTTATAATGATTTCTTCCGGCTGGGCGTATTTCACCTTCTAAATTTGCCCATATTGATATTTGATTTACAGGCATCATAACTAAATTACCATAACAATCTTCTGTGCATAAAACATCTGCATATTTTTTTCTATAATTATTTGTTACTGCTAAATTAACACTTTCGTCAGAAAATTCATTAATATTATGTCCCATTGATTCAAAGAAATTTAAATTTTTTTGTTCTAACAGCATATCTTTAAATTGTGGATATCTTTCAATAAAGTTATCAGTTATTTTTATTTTTCCATCTTCTCCATATTTTGGTAAATCAGGTTCACTTGCTTTTGCACCTTGCTCTTTAAATTCTATTGTATAAATATTTAAATCCATTACTGTTATTAAGGCACTATCAATGCCATTGCATCCACCTGCTTGAATCAGCATACGGCTCTTATCACTGTTATAGTAAACATATCTTGGAACTAATGAATATGATTTTAGTAATGCTTTTATATTTTTATTTATCATATCATTGTTGTTGTTTAAACAAATGTGGAAGTGGTTTAACTCAAACATATTCGCTAATGTTTGAGCATAAACACATTCACTAAATACTGCTGGTTGAATATTTTTTCCAGTTTCGTAGCTTTTTGCTATTTGATTTGCTAAAGCAGGACATTTTTTCTCTATTTGTAGTAAATCCATCAAATCTCTTCGTGCAATTGCTTTTTTCCACAAATTGTTTCTTGTTCTTTTATCATAAATTACTTCTTGCTTTTTTATTGTATAAAATTCTTTCATTATTTCTGATTGCAATTTTGTTAATGGTATTTCACTCATATTTTGTCTTATAATTAATCAATTATTTTAATTAGTTGATTAACCCCTTTCTTTTATTATTTTTTATTGTTCTTTATATTAAAAAAATTATTTGAATGAATATTGTCAAAAACCTCAGCGTTTTCCTTAATTTTTAAAATATTTAATATCATGTTATTAATTTTATTTTTGTATTCTTCTGGAAATTTTATGTTTTCTTGTTTTTCTCCTGCATTTAATTTGAATTTTTTGTATTGACTTTCTTTGTTAATCATATCTATCGCGATGTTTTTGAATTTTTCTTTTTCTTTGCTATCTAAAAGATTTAATGGTATTGGCATTTTTTCCAGTAATCCTTTGGGATATGTTATCCCTCCATCATAAATTCTCCACCACCAATATGCAAAACTTGAATTTATTACGCAATATACAAAATAAAATGCATCCTCTTCTTCAAAATTTAATGTAATTGATCCTTTTCTAGCTAATTTTTTTGAGGAAGCCGTTGTGTTGTATCTGCATGTATTTGGCATATTAATTAAAAATTTATTTGCATCTTTGGTTATTAAATCTTTTATAGTATATTGAGAATTATTAATCCAACTTTTATATATTTGGCTTAATCTTTTATCTATTTTTTTAAATTCTTTATTTTTTTCATCAATAATTTGATATTCATTTGGAAGTACTTTTTCTAAAACATTGCATTTTAGTAATTTATTTCTCTCTTCGTTTTTGAATCTGATCATTGGAGTAATTTTAAATCCTTTTTTATCATCTGATTTTTTTAATAAAGTTATTGCAGCTCTAACCGAATTTGATGTATTAGTATTAAAAATGCCATGTTTTCTACCACAAAAGATATTTCCTGGTACATTGTCAAAATCAACTATAAATCCATTTCCATATTTGCACATATTTTGTCTTAATGAATAAAATTTGTTTCCCGAAATAAAACTATATGGTGTTATTATAACTGTTGATTCACTTTGTTTAAAAATCTTGTCCATGAAGGCTGAATAATATTCATGTGAATCCTCTATAACTTTTGATTCATTCCATTCTTTTTTTATCTCTTTGAAATTTGCGTATGGAGGATTTGCTATTGTTTTGCAATTATTTGGAAGTACTATATTTTTATTTAAAAAATCGCCACATATATCATGTATTTTGTTTTTTAAGTCATTTCCATATTTTTTCATTATTATAGTTTTGCATATTTTTAGTGCTATTTTATCCGAGTCATATAAATATACTCTTCCAGCCTTTAATAATTCTTTGGCTTGTTTTTCTCCTATATATTCTAGATATGTTAGTACAAGTTTTCCTGTGCCACATGCAACATCACATATATTTTCACCTTCAGATTTCGAAAGCCATTCACTCATTATAAGTGCTACATCATCTGGCGTATAATATTGTCCACTTTTTTTCTTTTTTATTTTATCTTCTATTGCTAGACCAATTTCATACAGTTCGCCAAGGTTTTTTGTATCTAAGAATCCATTTTCCTCTTTTTTCAAAACATATTCACAAATTTCGTTCCATGTTTTTTCCAAACCTATTTCTTTTATGTCTTCAATATATTGTTTTAAATTGTATTCGCTGTATTTTTGCATATTTTTATTCATTTTTTATCCTTTCGTGCATACCTCTAAACTTTGACAAATTTATAAACAAATCCGAAAATTTTATATTTTTGTTTTGTTCTTACAAAGTTCTATAATTATTTTTGTCTGCCCTATCATCTAATTTTCTATCAAATTCTTCGTTTTTGTAGAACCAATCTGTTTTCTTATCTGTTGGATTTTCTTTTCTATTTTTATCTAAAAGTAAGTCTATTAAAACTGCTAAAGGTAATATTATTCCTATCATAGAAAACATTAAATCTGTACTTTGTGCAACTGTTAATGCATCATGTGACATTATACTTAATTTATTAGTTACATCATTTCCAAAATATAATGCATGTATTGTAAGATATAAAAGGCTTCCTAGCAATTTTCTTTTTACTATTAATACCAAGCATAATAAAGTTGCAAATAATATTGCAATTTCAAATCCTTCATTTATTGGTGTCATTCCTAAAAAGTCTTTTCCCATTTGTGACGCTATAGTTATTATAATTCTTATAATCCAGAATACTATCATAAACATTACTAATAAATATGTTGAAAATTTTTTCATAATTTTTCTCTCCCTTTTTATTTGCTTTTTTGAATAAATCTAAAGCTTTCATATGCAATGCGATTTTATATATTAGGAAAATTGTATAACTTTTCTAATATATAAAAAAGAGCGGAGTATCCGCCCTATTCTTAAAATTAATCTACAAAATCAAAATCATCTTTAAATTTTTCTTTGAATATTTCAAATACTTTGTTTAATGTTTCTTCATCTTCTACACTTACATATGATTCTTCTTCTGAATCTTCGTCATCATTGTCTTCTACTTTTAGTATTACAACTTCTCCTTCGTCTTCCTCTCCATCTTCTGTTATAGGTAATAATACAACGTATTCTTCATCATCTAAATCAATTAAATCTAAGAATTCAAATTTTACCTCGTTTCCATCTTCGTCATTTAATATTACTATATTATCTAATTCGTCTCCTTCGTAATTTTCGTTCATAATTTAATTCTCCTTTCAAATTTATTATCAATATAATATCGTATTTTATGAATTTTTGCAACTATTTTTTAATTTTTTTTATTTATATATGTTTCTAAAATATATACTGCAGATATAGTATCTACAATATCTCTTTTTTTATTCTTATTGACTTCTAAAAAATTCATAGTTTTATGTGCTGCTACAGTTGTTAAACGTTCATCAATAGTTTCTATTTTCATTTTGTTGTACTTGCATTTAAGTTTATGTATAAATTGTTCTGTTCTTTCTGCTCTAACTGTTTTTTCACCTTTCAAATTATATGGCATTCCTACAACCAATGTGTCAACTTCATATTTTTCTAATATTTCGTCTAATCTTCTTAAAACTATTTTATCTGAATTATTTCTTTGTATTGTTTCTAAACCTTGTGCTGTTATATTTAGTGGATCTGTTATTGCTATTCCAACACGTGCATCTCCATAGTCTATTCCTAATTTTCTCATTATTCGTCCTCTAATCCTAAGCCAATATAACTTTTTACCATTTTTTCTAGTAATTCGTCTCTTTCTATTGTTCTAATTTTGTTTCTTGCATCATTATAACTTGTTATATATGTTGGATCTCCTGATAAAATATATCCAACTATTTGGTTTATTGGGTTATACCCTTTTTCTGTTAATGCTGCATATACATCTTTTAATATTTCTTTTGCCTTTGTGTTTTCTTCTCTTTCAACTTGAAAGCTCATTGTTTTATCAAAATCCATTGCTATTGCTCCTTTCATTTAACTATTTACAATAATATAAATAAAATTTATATTATTGTAATTAAATTATATATTAGTAATATTACTTTCGTTTGCATCACAATTGTCTAAGTATTCTTCTTGTTTCTTTAATACTTCTTCAAGTCCTGTTCCTTTGTAATATGTTGATAGTGTAAAGTTTAATTTTGGGCATACTTCCATTTTTTTGCTTTCCTCTTCTTCGTCATTGGTTTCATTTAAACTAATTATTGTATTTTCTAGTTTTTCTTTTAATTCGTTTATAAATTCTGCTACTCCGTTAAGTTCTACTCCCGAAAAGGCTATTACAAATTTAGGTCCCATATATCTTACATACACATATTGTGTAGATATATTTTGTTTTATGTATTCACTTGTTTTTTCTATTACTTTGTTTCCTAGTTCTCTACAATATTTGTGATTTATTTCTTCAAGATTTATTATTTTATACATACATATTGTTGATGTTGTATATTGGTCTATTATTTTTCTTCCTTCTCCATATAAATATTCTTCTGAATATAGTCCTGAGAATAAATCTTTTCTGACTATTGATTCTATTGTTTTTTGATGTCCTACTGTTTTTAGTACAGATACAATATTGTCTTTTATTACTTCTAATACTGTTGTGTCAACATTGTCAAAGTCGTGTGGTGTTCCACTTTCTATAATCCAATATCCTATATAAACATTGTCTATATATAATGGGAAGAATATTGCTGATTTGGCTCTTCCAAATTCCATCTTTTGATATGGCAATCTTTCTTGGTCATTGTTTACTGTAACATATTTAGGAGTGGCTTGTGCTATACTGTCTTTAAACATGTCAACGTCTTGCAATGATTTTAATGCATCCCAATGCATTTCATCGACATTTGATGCTTTTATTTCATATTCTGCACCATTAAATACAACTATAGTAGAATATTTAATTTCATATTTTTCTATTAATATTTCATTTATTCTTTTTATTTTGTCATCAACTGATGATGTTTGTCCTATAGCACTCATAAAATCTTGCACTACGGAAAGGTTGTTTATTTTTTGATTAATATTTTTATATGTTTGTATTTTTTTATGTATATTTAGGTTATATGCTATTAATCCTAAAACTGCTATTATTAAAATTACTACTACTATTATTAGCACTTTTTTACCCTCCTAATTGTTATTTTAATATCTATTTTTCATTTGATTTAGCGTTGAGTTCATACTTGGTGAAAATACTCCGCTGTTTTTGTCTACTGTTGGTGGTGTATATGTTGATTTTCCTGAAATTGATGGATATATCATGTCTGCTAAACTATTTAATATTTGTAAGATATTCTTTGGATATCCTTTTGTTGATACTTCACAATTTATTATATTTTCCATATATCTTGTATATACTTCTTCATTAAATGGAACTCCAACATATCTTATTGTGTTTTTATCAAATAATTCTGTCATAAATGACATTGCCGGATCATTATAATATGCCATTCCACCTATTATTGCCTTATCGTTTACTCCTCTCAGTTTTAATGCCTTATTTAATACTATTCTTAATTTATTTTGATCTAAGATATTTTTAGATTTTAATTCTCTTAAAAATGCCGTTAATGGTTGTATTGTTAGTATGTCAAAGGTTTGAACTAAATATATTTCTTGTGTTTTTTCAAAATATTGAAGTGGTGTGTTAAAGTCACAGTCAATTAATACCAATGAATGTTTTTTTAACAATGTTTGTAATATTGTTCCTGCATTTTCTATTCCTTCTGTTTCTTCTGGTAATGATGTATATACTGTTAAATTTTTGTTTACTTGTATTCCGTTTGCAATTCCTTGTAATAAATTTGGAATAGAGTTCATTGCAACTTTTCTTAAATCTTCTTCATTTTTTGTATAAATATAGTATGAATTTCTATTTTGGGTTGTATCTAATATTGCTGTATCTATTCCCATTCTTGCAGTTATATCTGCTATATTGTTCACAATAAATGATGTTCCATTTTTACTTGTTCCTACAAAACATGCCACTTTTTTGTCTGATGTTAATAAATTTGTAATATCTACATTATCATATTGAGCATCAGTATTTTGTAGGCTGTTTCTATACATTGTGCCTGTATTGTTTTCGTATGTTAAATTCATATTATTAGTGTATGTGTTATTTATTTGTTCTTCTGTTTCCTCTACTTCTGGCAATACTATTGTTTCTTTTTCTTCTAGTCCTGGCAATATGTTTTCGTTTTCATTTTCATTTTCTTCTAATCCCGGTAAAGTTATCTCTTCTTTATTTTCTTCTTCAAAACCTGGTAATACAACTTCTTCTTTTTTCTCTTCTTCAAGTCCTGGTAATGTTATATTTTCTTGATCTTCTATCACTGCATTTTTACGAGGTCTTCCTCTTTTTCTTTTTGGAGTTGCCTCTTCAGTTGCTTCTGGAAGTGGATTTTTACGAGGTCTTCCTCTTCTTCTTTTTGGTTCTTCTGTAACGGGTTCTTCTACTTTATTTTCTTCTTTTTTTGTTTCTTTTTTAATTTCTGGTTTCTTTTCTTCTTCGAAGTCGTCATCACTTAATAATTTATCTATTCTATCCATATCTTCTTTTTCAAACATTGGTCCTTTTTTGCTTATACTTGTTACTGTTTTTTCTGGTGCTGGTGTTTCTTCTTCATCTTCTATTAAGTCTTGGAACGCTTTAGCAGCCTTTGGTTTTGCTAGTTTCTTTGTGCTATTCATATTTACAGATGATGGAATAACAACTGGCCTTGAAAGTATTTTCTCTTTATTTCCTGTATTTAGTAATTTTTCACTTGGACCATCATTTTTTGTTTTTTTACCTTCGTTTTGCGCTCTTAAATTATCTGAAACTCTGCTGTTAAATGATATTATTTCCTGATATTTTGGTGATTTTTCCTCTAATACCGCTCTTACGTTTAAAGGTAAAAATTTGCTTATTATTCTTAATTGTACATCATTGTATTGTGATGCTATATTATTAAAACTTTCTACGTATTTTTTTTCGTCTTTTCCCAGTCTTTTATAGTGTGCTAATATATTTTGTATTTCAACTTCACTTACATCATTTTCATTTTCTGTTTGATAAGAGACATCTTCTGAATCTATTTTATAATATATTTTTGCTTCTTTTTTTGAACGTGGTTTGTTTAACAATTCGCAAACTTTGTCAACACTTCTGTCATTTCCAAGTAGTGCATTATATATTCCTATTCCAAATAATTTTACTAACATTTCTTCTGATTTTTCTCTTCTGTCTGAGCATATTAATATTATTGGAATATCGTCTCCCCTCATATTTGATGCTTCATCACTAATACTATCTAATTTGTCAAATATAAATTTGTCTATTTGAGAATATTGTGTGTTTGAAAATGCTTCCAAATCTTCACTTATAACTATTCTGTCATAGTTTTTATCTTTTTGTAATTCTTTTAGTATTGCATTGAAGTAATATACATTTTTATATGAAATTATTTCTTTATAGTTTTTTTGATATCTTTTTACTATTGATTCTGATATCTCATCATTACTTACTGCAAATAAAACTTTCATTGGTTACCCCCTTCCAAATTTTACAAACATTGCAAATGCTAGTGGTAAAATCTGGCATATAATTAATAATGTAACAAATGTTACTATTAAGCCCATTCCTTTTTCTAGTGTATCTAATTTTCTTATACCTATTACATATTGGTGTATTGCTCCTATTGCAATTCCTAAAAAGCAAAATGGAATACTGTATATTCTAACTATATTTAAAATATATGCAACTGTTCCATATGCGTCTGAGCCATATTTTTGTTTATAGTCTTCTAGTGATTTTGTTTGTGTTTCTTTTATTTCAACTAATTGACTTTCTGTTTTATTGTCTATTGCTTTTGTTGTTTCAGCATATACTGTATTGGTAAAAGTAAATATCCCTAATGTCATTACTAATATAGTGAATATTGCTAATACTTTTTTCATTTTTTTAGCCCCTTTCTTATTTTCTTAAAAGTACTTATTTTTTTACATTTTTTATACTTATATATCATACAATATCTTCAAAAAAATATCAAGGAATTTTACAAAAAATTTACAATTTGTTATATAAATACTGCATTTTAGAGTAAACTGCATTTGCCCAGTTTTTGTCTGTTGCATATTTTGTGTTTATTCCCTTTAGTGTTGGTCCATTGTAATATGTTCCTGCAGCCTTTTCTCCTCCATAAATACTTGTACCCGCAGGATTTAAATAATATTTAACAAATACTCTTGCTAGTAAATCTATGCTTTCTGAATAATTTGTAAAATTATATGCTCCGTTATATGGATTTGAATCATATGCACCATATCCAAATAAATTATTTTTTTGTAATGCTATTTTTGATGTTCCCCACGCACTTTCGTGTATTCCTACGGATGCAACAAATATTCCATTTATATTATATTGTTTTTCAATGTAATAAAAATATTCCGCATTTTTTTCAAATATTTTATTTGTATCTTTACTATCTGATAATGCTTTTTTAAATTGTTCTAAAGTTAATCCACTTGGTTTGTTTAATTGCATATTTATGCTAAGTGTTGATAATAATTGCCCTTTTGTTTTTGTTTCTGCCGTTGTTTGTTTTTGCTCTTCACTTGCATTTGGATTTATGTATATTGTACATTCTGCTTTAACCCACCCTGTTATATTTTGATATGATATTTTATACCAGTTTTGTGTTATCTCTAGTATTTTTAATTCTTCTTCTTTTTTTAATGTTGTTATTTTTCTACTTTCTTCTGTTGCTTCCGCTCTTACTGCCAATTCGTCTGATGTTACATATATTTTGTCTCCAACTTTAACTTTATAATTGCTTGTATAGTTTGCTCCACCTATTTCTACTATTTTGTTTGCTGATGCTTTTGTTATTGTTGCATTTGTTTGTTCTTCTTTGATTTGATTTCCGTCTTTGTCATATGTTGTTTTTATTGTAATTTCTTGTTTTCCTTGTCTTCCTTCCTGCACTACTACTGACATTCCTTTTGGTATTTCTTTATTTGTTCTATACTCTGTTAAATATTCTAATACTTCTTCTTTTTTTGTTATTTGTTCTGTCTGCCCATTATTTGTATTTTGATTTATTATTTGGTCTATATCTATTTTATTTGCTTGGCTTATTTCCTGATTTTTTTCTGTTGTGTTTATTGTTTTGCTTGCATTGTCTGGATTTGCAGCCGCTTCTTTTGCATATGATTTATTTGTTGGAAAGTACATATTGAAAAATATTATTATATATAATATTGTAAAAAATGCAAATGCTAATATTATTATTGTTTTTAATGTTATTTTTATTTTATTTTCTTTTGTTTTCATTTTTTCTTTTCCTTTCATTTTTCTATTTTATGTGAAAGTTTTCTCTGTTTTTCTACTATTATTTTAATATTTCTGTGCTTTTTTGTCAATGGAAAATAAGTAGCAAATGTCGAAATTTCTCATATAATAAAAATAAAGGAGGATACAAAATGTTTGGAAGAAGAAAATGTTATTGTATGAATAATAATTATCAAAACAATTCATGTGAAGAACAAAACGACATAATGGAAGACAAATGTTCAAATGTAGCCAATGCAAATTTTAGCTGTAATCAAAATGAATACATGGATTGTTGTGAATGTGGATTTGAAGAAGAAGATAATGTATTTCCAGAAAATCCAATGTTAGGTCAAAGTTATGTACCTATCCAATATATGGATAAAACATTTAAACCATGTGTAGGACTAAAAATGGGAACAATATTTCCAGAATTGGTCAGTCCTTATATGCCAGGTCAATCTATGAATGAAATAGAATATTTGGCAGCAACAAATACTATAAAGGAGGGCTGTAACAAATGTCAATAGAAAAAGAAGAAATGTTACAACAAATAAGATGCTGTGATTTTGCAATAAACGAACTTGCTTTATATCTAGATACACACCCAACAGATGACAACGCACTTTGCTTACACAGAAGATATTGCAGAGAAGCAAAAGATTTGAAAGATAAATATCAAAAAATCTATGGTCCTTTAACAATTAATTTTCCATGTAATAAATGGAGATGGCTAGAAGAACCATGGCCTTGGGAAGGAGGAATGAATTAATGTGGACTTATAATAAGACATTACAATATCCAATTAATATAAAATGTTCAGATCCAAGATTAGCAAAAGTAATAATTTCTCAATATGGTGGACCTGACGGTGAACTTGCAGCGTCTCTAAGATATTTATCTCAAAGATTTGGCATGCCAGACCAAAATGCAAAAGCAATATTAAATGATATAGGTACTGAAGAATTAGCACACTTAGAAATGGTGGGAACAATTGTACATCAATTGACAAGAGGTGCTTCAATTGAAGAAATAGAAAAAGCAGGTTTAGGGCCATATTATACTGACCATGGTGTTGATGTATATCCACAATCAGCAGCAGGCGCTCCATTTACAGCAGCATATATTGCATGTAAAGGTGACCCAATTGCAAACTTACAAGAGGATTTGGCTGCTGAACAAAAAGCTCGTGCAACTTATGAAAAATTAATTGATTTATGTAGAGATAACCCAGATGTTATTGACCCATTAAGATATTTAAGAGAAAGAGAAGTTGTTCATTTCCAAAGATTTGGTGAGGCTTTAAGAGGCGTTCAAGATAAATTGGCCGAAAAGAAATTTTATATGAATGATTGCAAATAATTAAAAAAAAATGATTTAAAACAAAAAAGTCAAACTTTTTATGTTTGACTTTTTTACATTTTTTCTGGCATTTCTATTCCTAGTAAATTTGCACCTTGTTTTAAAACTTGTGATACTGCATAAGTTAAGTAAACACGTGCATCCTGTACATCTTTATCATCAACAATAATTTTATTTTCATTATAAAAACTACTATATGCTTTTGCTAATTCAATTAAATATCTTGCAAGCATTGATGGTTCGTTCTTATCTGTTACTTGAATTAATATATCTTCGAAATTATAAATCAATTTTAAAATTGCCATTGAATATTCATCTGATAAATTGTCTATTTTAACATTTTCAATTTTTGGTAAATCTCCTGCCTTTTCTAATACACTTTTTGTTCTAACATATGTATATTGAATATATGGTCCTGTTTCGCCTTGGAAGTTTAATATTGTATTCCAATCAAAGACTTCATCTTTAATTCTTGACGCAGACATATCATTAAATATAACTGCACCTATTCCAACTTTTTTTGCAACTTCTTCTTTATTTTCCAAGTCCGGATTTTTTTGTTCAATTATTTCTTTGGCTCTAGAAATTGCTTCATTTAACAATTCTTCAAGTTTAATAATATTACCTTCTCTTGTTGACATTTTTCCTTCTGGTAGCAATACCATTCCAAATGACACATGTTCTAGTCCATTTGTATATTTTTCATCTAATCCTAAAAGTTTTGCAACTTCAAATACTTGTTTAAAGTGTAATACTTGTTCATATGATGTTACATATAATGCTTTATCAAAATCATATGTTCTAGCCCTATATAAAATTGCTGCTAAATCCCTTGTTGCATATGTTGTAGAACCATTTGATTTTTCTATTATACATGGTGTATTTATTCCTTTATCTTCCAAGTCTATTATTTTTGCTCCTTGTGATTCTACAAGTTTACCTGTTTTTTGTAATAAATCTATTACTTCTGGCATCTTGTCAGAATAGAATGACTCTCCATTCCAAGAATCAAACTTGCTTCCAAGTAAATCATATACTTTTTGGAATTCTTGTAAACTTAGTTCTCTAAATTTTTTCCAAATTTCTACGCAATATGAATCTCCATCTTCTAATTTTTTGAAATTATTTCTGCAATTTTCTAATATTTGTTCATCATTTTTGCATGCTTCATTTATTCTTATATAGATTTTTGTTAATTCATTTATTGGATCTTTTTCAATGTCATATTCTTCGCCCCACATTTTGTAGCCTTCTATTAATTTTCCAAATTGTGTTCCATAATCCCCTAAATGATTTACACCTGTAACATTATATCCTAAATATTTGTATATATTGTATAGTGCTCCACCTATTACTGTTGAACGTAAATGGCCTATATGAAATGGCTTTGCAATATTGGGTGCTGAATAGTCTATGACAATGTTTTTTCCTTCCCCAACTATTGATTTTCCATATTGCTCTGTCTTTGATATTTCTCCTAACACTTCTTCGGCTAATGTTGATTTGTTTATAAAAAAGTTTAAGTAACCTCCTGCTACTTCTACTTTTTCTATTTCTTCTACAGGTTCTATTTTTTCTTTTATTTCATTTGCAATTGCTGGTGGTGCCTTTCTCAATTCCTTTGCTAACCTAAAACATGGAAAGGCATAATCGCCATTTTTGCTATCTTTTGGTGTTTCTATGTAACCTTCCAATTCTTTTGCATTTATTTCTATTGTTTTTGATATCTGTTTTGCTATTATTTGTTTAAAATTTTTCATTGAAACCTTCCTTTTATTTTTCTAACCTTTTTTCATTTTCAATAATAGTCATAATTATTTGAACAGTTTTTTCTAAATCATCATTTTTTATTACATAATCATATAAATTAATTTTAGATTCCTCATATTCTAGCCTGTTTAAACGTAATTGCATATCCGCTTCTGATAAATTATCACCACGATTTATCAGTCTATTTTTTAATTCTTCTTTATCAACTTTTAAAAATATTGTAACTAATTTCGTATCATTAGATAACATTTTGATTAAATTTTCTGTACCATTTACTTCTATATCTTTAACTATTATTTTACCACTCTGAATTTTTTCATTCATTAATTTTTTAGATGTACCATAATAATTTTCATGATGCAAATCATATTCATAAAATTCTCCATTATTTATTTTTTCTTTAAATTCTTCCTTTGATATAAAGTAATATTGTATACCCTCTTCTTCTCCTGGTCTTGGTCCTCTAGACGTAAAAGATGGAAGTGATATAACATTTTCCATCCTTTTTATTAATTCTTTTTTTATTGTATCTTTACCTGCTCCAGAAACTCCTGATAATATTACTAGCATTTTAATTCCCCTTTTTATTATTCTTCTATTTCTGTATCTTTTTTTGCTTCTTCATTATTTTGTTCTTCACTTTGTTCTTTGATTTCTTCTTTATTTTCTTCTTTATTTTCTTCTTTATTTTCTTCTTTATTTTCTTCTTCTCTTATAATCTCAAATTTACCCTCTGCAAGTTCATTTGCTGCTAATGTTACAGGTGATTCTTCTTTAACTTTTGTCAAAGGTTCATCTCCCATTGCAATTTGTCTAGCCCTTTTTGATGTTGCTATTACCAATTCATATCTGTTTTTGGCTTTTTTTAATAATTCTGTAACCGTTGGTTTTACTATCATTTTCATTTTCCTCCTAAATTTTTAAAATTCAAATTCCTAAAGATTTAAATTTATAATTATTTTCTAATCATCTTCTTGTATTTGTGCCGATGTAGTTGTAATATCTTTATCTAATCTTCCAGCAACAGTCTCTGGTTGTACAGCTGACAAAATTATATGTCCAGAGTCAGTTATTATTACTGCTCTAGTTCTTCTTCCACATGTTGCATCAACTGCTGTTTTATCATCCTTTGCTTCTTGAACCATTCTTTTTATTGGAGCTGATTCAGGGCTAACTATTGCCACTATTCTATCTGCAGAAACAATATTTCCAAATCCTATATTTACTAATTGCATACTAATCCCTCCATTCTAATATTTCATCTTATTTTACATCATTTTAAATTTTTAGACTTCTATTTTTATAAAATCTATTCTATATTTTGTACTTGTTCTCTAATGTCCTCTATCTCAGTTTTTATATCGATAACTCCATTTGTTATTTCAAGATTATTTGCTTTTGAACCTATAGTGTTTGTTTCCCTGTTCATTTCTTGTATAATAAAATCTAGTTTTTTTCCTATAGCTCCATCTTGGTTATTAGATATTAAATTTTTAAATTGAAATATATGGCTCTTTAGTCTTGTAATTTCTTCCTCAATTGAACATTTATCTGCATATATTACAACTTCTTGTGCTAACCTTGATTTATCTACTTCATCGTTTTTTAATAACTCTTTTACTCTCTTTTCTAATTTTACTACATATTCTTCAATAAGTCCAGTAGATTTTGCAGATATTTCCACTATTTTGCTTTGAATGTTCCTTATTCTCTGCAATAAATCTTGAGAAATCTTTTCTCCCTCTATATTTTTCATTTCTAAAATTCTAGTTACTGCACCTTGTGTTACTTGTTTTATTTCATCTTTTATTTTTGAATTTTCTTCATCTACTTTTATTGTTAATACATCCGGAATTTTAGCAATATCCATAACCTCTATATTACTTTCTATTTTTTCTTCTTGTGCAAGTTCTTTTAGCTGTTCAATATATAATTTTGCAAGTTGCTTATTTATTTCTATTTTTCTTCCTTCTTCACTATTATTTTCAAAACTAACAAATACGTCTATTTTTCCTCTTTTAATTTTATTGGATATTTCTTTTTTTATGGTTTCTTCCAAATAACTTATTGCTTTAGGAATTTTTACATTAATATCTAGGTATCTATGGTTTACACTTTTTATTTCAATTTGGTATTCTCTGCCTTCTACACTAAGATTTTGCTTTCCATACCCAGTCATACTTCTAATCATTTTTCTTCATCAACTTTCTTTTTGGTTGTTTTCTTTTTTTTATTTTCTATTCCTTGTTTTTCAACTTTTGTTGTTGCCTTTTTCTTCGTTGCAGGTGTCTTTGTTGTTTTTGATTTTGTCTCTTTGTTTTCTGTTACGTCCTTTTCAACTTTTGTTGTTGTTTTTTTCTTTGTTACAGGTGTCTTTGTTGTTTTTGATTTTGTCTCTTTGTTTTCTGTTACGTCCTTTTCAACTTTTGTTGTTGTTTTTTTCTTTGTTACAGGTGTCTTTGTTGTTTTTGATTTTGTCTCTTTGTTTTCTGTTACGTCCTTTTCAACTTTTGTTGCTGTTTTTTTCTTCGTTGCTGGTGTCTTTGTTGTTTTTGATTTTGCCTCTGTCTTTTTCGTTGTTGTCACATCATTTTTTATTTTTATATCTTCTATTTTATCTTTTTTTCTCTTAGTAGCCTCTTTTTTCACCGGTTCTTTTTCCTTAACAATTTCTTTAATATCACTCAAATCATCTGCTATTTCTTTTCTTCCTTTTGTATAATACCATATACATTTTACTATAAAATATATTGCAATTATATATGATGAAGCCAAAAAATAAATTTTAAAATTAAAATTAAATCTTTTCGTTATATACTGGCTTGTAAGTGTATACGCCGATAATACCAAAACTTCAATTCCTTGGACCACTAAGTCATCATCATCTTTTTTATATGCTAATTCAAAAATAAAAATTGCTAAAAATAAAAATATCATTGTGCATATTTCAATTCCTCTTTCTAAATATAATGCACTAATCTTTTCGCTTACTAAATTTAAAGTCAAAAAATAAATAACTACCAATATTGCTTTTAGTATATTTAGATATATTTTTTTCATATGTTTCTCACTAACTTCTTTCATATATTCAATCCCTTTCTATTTCTCTAGTTCATACATTATAATGCTTAATACATTTAGTGCAACAGTCTCTGTTCTTAATATTCTCTTTCCCAATGTTACTATTTTTGCACCATTATTTTCTAATTGTTCTACATCATTTTCTTCTAGTCCGCCCTCTGGTCCTATTATTATTCCTATCTTGATTTTGCCTTCTTTATATTTTTCTTTTATTTGCTTCAATTGTTCTTTTAATGTTCTATTTTGTTCATTTTCATAGGCTACTATAACTATATCATATTTTGGAATTAATTCATACATATTTTTTATATTTATTACATTATTTATATGTGGTATGATATCTCTTCCACTTTGTTTTGCAGCAACTTCAGATATTTTTTGCCATCTTTCGACTTTTTTACTTTTATCTTTTTCATTTAGTTTTACAACACATCTTTTCATTTCTACTGGAGTTATATCATATACCCCCAGTTCCACTGCTTTTTGAATTATAAATTCCATTTTATCTGCTTTGGGTAATCCTTGAAAAATTGTTACTTCTATATTTGATTCTACTTGCTTCTGAATTTTTTGTTTTATTTTGCATGTTATATTTTCATTTTCTATGTTTTGTATTTTACATAGAAAATTTTCTCCATTTTGATTGTTACAAATTTGTATTTCGTCTCCTATTTTGGCTCTTAGTACTTTTTTTATGTGATTTACATCTTGTCCGATTATTATTATTTCGTCTTTTTTTATTTGTTCTTCTTTTACAAAAAATTTGGGCATTTTGTTCTCCTTATTGGTCTTTGTTTTTTACAAATCAGATTATATCATACTTATTATTCTTTTTCAAATCAATTTTCAAATAATTTTATGAACTGTAACTTGTAACGAGTAAAAAACCAGAATTAAGATTTTGTACGCAGTGCAAACTGCTACAAAATCTAATTTCTGCCATATTTATCTTCTACAGAAAGTTATCATACTATGATAACTTTCCTGGAATATAAAAAAAGAGAGTATCATTTTTTTGATACTCTCTACGCTTTAATAATTTTCTGCTTTTATTTCAAAATAAGCCTTTGGATGTGCACATACTGGGCATATTTCTGGAGCACTTTTTCCAATAACTATATGTCCACAATTTCTACATTTCCATATTCTATCTCCATCTTTGCTAAATACTAACCCATTCTCTACATTTTCTAATAATTTTAAATATCTTTGTTCATGTTCTTTTTCTATTTTTGCAACTTCTGAAAATAAATAAGCAATATGGTTAAATCCTTCTTCTTTAGCCTCTTGTGCCATTCTATCATACATATCTGTCCATTCAAAATTTTCACCTTCTGCAGCTGCTTTTAAATTTTCTGCAGTTGATTTTATTTCTCCACCTTGTAATAATTTGAACCACATTTTTGCGTGTTCTTTTTCATTATCTGCTGTTTCTTGGAATATTGCTGCTATTTGCTCATATCCTTCTTTTTTTGCTTTACTTGCAAAATACGTATATTTATTTCTTGCTTGTGATTCTCCAGCAAATGCTTCCATTAAATTTTTTTCTGTTTTTGATCCTTTTAATTCCATTCTGATACCTCCTAATTTTCTTTTTATACTTGCAGTTTATATCAATTATATATTTTTGTCAATATTTTTATTTTATATTTTTATTTTATATTTCTTCAAATTTTGTTCTTTAATGGTTAAAATTAATGTTCTCTCTTTTTTTCTTCATTATCTTCTTTAATATTTCCAATAAACTTTCCGTTTAATTTAATACCTCTTTGCATCGTATTTAAATCAATATATTCGTGTGTATACATTTTTGAGATTTTTTTACTTTTTTTATTTATCAGATTTCCTAAATGTCTAATATAATTGTATTTTAAATCAACCGTATTTATTGTTTTATTTTTAGCAATTATTTCTGATTCCCTTTGTTCTGTTAATGGCATATAAATTTTAGTGGTTAATCTTCTCCCCTTATACATCATATCTTTTTCACCCTCATAAATTGGTATAATTGCATCACTTTTTGTTTCATCAAAAAATTGTATGATATTTTTCTTTCTCATATGGAGTTTTAATGGCAAATTAAATCCTGGATAATCAATACCAATTAGTATAAAATTATCATCATTTATTTTGTCTTCGGGTATATAGCCCCAATTAGTTATTTTGCTATTATGATTTATTTGTAGCAATAGTTCTCTAATCATTGTTTCTTTAGTTTCATATATTAATTTTATATTATTTCTTATAGATTGACAACAATCTATGTCTTTCAAAAAATCATTTTCTATATCTGGTAAAATATTATCAAATTCAAATTTATAGTTTCCCTTAAAATCACTTGTTATATTTTTTTTATAATCATAACGTGCATATCTATAATTTTCGCTTTCATCATATTCTGTAATATTCTTTCTTGCTTTTTCTGCTATATTATCCAATAATTTCAATTTTAGAACAATTCCAAATAGAACTTCATCAGAAATTTGATCTATATTATTTTTATCTTCTATGTTATCCCAAAGATTTAGGCTATCCATTATAAATATTCCTTTTTTTATTTCTGATGCGCATTTTGAGACCCTATTTTGCCAAAACGCATTCAATACTGTTAATTGTTCTAAAGATAGTGTATCTATATATTCATCAGTGAATATGTTTTTTAATCCAATATCTTCATCAATTTTCTCTGTTTCATACTTATAACACATATTTTTTAAATCTAATCTTTTATAATCTTCATTTTGTTGTTGAATTTCTTCTTCTAAAAATCCATATTTTTCTAGAAATTTTCCTGCGATTTTTAAACTATTTTTTTCACATTTAATCAATTTCTTTTCTATTTCATTATGACCATACGGAACAATATCTTTTATCAAATCTAATTCATTTTCTATATCAATTTTTTTATCTTCTTTTATGTCTAATTTATTTTCTGCATTTATTGATTTTTTATTCATTAATTTTTTTTCAAATTCAAAATCGTCTTTTGCTAAAGTATTTTTTATTGCTCTTGACATCTTTACTTTTTCTCTTAATTCTGATAACATTAGTTCCATTTGAAACTCAGCACATTTTCTTACACCTTGTTCTAATTTTGCTGATTCTTTGTCAAAATCAATTTCTTCCAAATCAATATCTTTTACATCATTATATACTTGTTCTAATAATACAGGATTTGAACTCAAGATTTTTAATGCGTTTTCTTGGAGTTGTATTTTTTCTGTTCCTGCAACCTTTAAATAATCATATGTATCTGCTATAAACTCTTGATATATTATATTTCTAATATTTTCATCTTCATTAAAATATTTTTTTAAATGCATTACATATTTTCGTAATGTATTTAAGGACTTTCTAGCACTAGATACTTCTAAAATTTTATTATTATTAGTTCTTTTTACAAAATTCATTTCTTCTTTGAAGTTTAATTTCATATTACAAAATCTCCTTCTTTTATACAGTCTTATGTTACCTATTATATCACATAAGCCTTGATTTTTCAAGGTTTTATTAGAATTGTCCATAAAAGGTGGAAATTTGTAGAAAAAAGTTATATAATATGTACGAAATATTTTTATGAAAGGAAAATTAAAATGATAGATTTACTTTCACCTGTTGGTGATTTTGATTGCTTAAAAGCGGCTGTTCAAAATGGAGCAAATAGTGTATATTTTGGTGCAGATTTATTTAGTGCTAGGGCCTTTGCATCTAATTTTGATACTACTACTTTAGAAAAAGCAATATTATATGCAAAAACAAGAGGTGTAAAAACAAATTTAACTTTAAATACTCTTGTTACTGACGACGAGTTTAACGAAGCATTTGAACTAGCAAAAAAAGCATATGAATTTGGTATAGATGCTATAATTGTTCAAGATTTAGGATTGGCAAAACAATTAATTAAATATTTTCCAGATTTAGACATACATGCAAGCACCCAAATGACTGCACACAATTTACAAGGAGTTTTAGAATTACAAAGACTTGGTTTTAAAAGAGTTGTTCTTTCTCGTGAGCTTTCTCTTCAAGAAATCGAATATATTTGCAAAAATACAAATGTAGAAATCGAAGTTTTTGTTCATGGTGCATTATGTATTTCTTATTCAGGTCAATGCCTATTTTCTAGTATGGTTGGAGGCCGTTCTGGTAACCGTGGAAAATGTGCACAACCATGTAGATTACCATATAAACTGTTAGAAAATGATAAAGAAATTGACAAAGGTCATCTTTTAAGTACGCGTGATTTATGTGGATTAGATTGCATTCCCAATCTAATAAAAGCAGGCGTTACATGCTTAAAAATTGAAGGTAGAATGAAAAATCCTGAATATGTTGCAACTGTTACTAGAATTTATAGAAAATATATAGACTTGGCAGAAGCCTTAATTAATACGCAAAAATTTATAGATGGAGAGAATTTAGATATTTATGATTTTAAAGAAAATACCACAAATAAATCCGAATATATTATTAATGAAAACGATAGAAAAACATTATTACAAGTATTTAACAGAGGTATGTCATCTTCTGGGCATCTTTTAAATGAACCCAACAAAAATTTAGTCTTTAAAGACAAGCCTAACAATATGGGATTATTTTTAGGCAAAGTCCAGAAATATAACAAAAACAAAGGTTACATCACTGTAAAATTACAAGAGTCCATTGAAATTGGTGACACCATATCTTTAGAAAAAGAAAAAGGTTCTTATAATGTTTCTGAGTTAATGGACAAAAATAGAAATATCAAAGAAACCTCTATCGGCCAGACTGTAACTATTGGTAGAATGAAAGGTAACATCAATTTAGGTGATAACATATACAAAATGTCTTCTAAAATATTAAGCACGCTTGCTCAAAACAGTATAAATGGTGAACATAGAAAAATATCTTTAAATTGTAAAGTTACAATAAAACACAATGAACCATTAAAAATAACAGTTACTCCAACTACAGAGACTGCAAATAATTTAGATATATACTCTAATTTAAATATTACATATACTTCAGAAATTATACCTGAAAATGCGCAAAATAGACCCTTAGAAAAAGAAAAAATTATTGCTCAAATTAATAAAACCAATGATTCTATTTTTGAGTTTTCTAATATAGATGTTGAATTAGACCCTAATATCTTTTTACCAAGGTTTAGTGCTACTCTAAATGATTTAAGAAGAAAAGTTTTGGAATCAGTCTATGATTATGCTATTTCAAATATCAAAAGAACTTGCATTAAAAAAGTAGAACCAGATTCACTAAACAATGATGTTAAAAATAGTTTAAACGATAACACTAAAACAATTTCAGTTTTATTAAATATTTTAAATCTTGACTTTGACTATTCAAGATTAGATGGATTTGATAATATTTATATTCCTTTAAAATATTTTTCAATAAAAAAATATGATGGAATTTTGAAAACTTTAGAGCAAAAATTTAATGTTTACATTTATATGCCTACAATAATAAAAGCAAATTACAGAAACCTACTTTTTAGTAATATATTTAATACTATTGAAAACCATAATATAAAAGGATTTGTGATTTCTAATATTTCTAATTTATTGTTATTAGAAAATGTTTTAAAAAATCCTGATTACAATTTTGATTTAATTGCAAATTATACATTTAATGTTTTCAATTTGCATAGTGTATTAGAACTAAAAAAATTAGGAATTAATAAATATACAATTTCACCTGAATCTACTAAAGAAATTATAAATAGACTTTGTAATTTTGTCAAAAATTCAACTATTTCAGAAAATGGTACATCAAGATTAAGAACTCTTTTACCTGCTGAATTAATTGTTTATGGAAAGACACCTCTTATGAATATGAATTATTGTCCACTTGGTAAGACTAACAAATGCTACCCTACTTGTACATCTAAATGTATGACTGATAATTCTTATTTCTTAGAGGATAGACTTAAAATGAAATTTAGAATTTTGTTTGATAATATTCAAACTGTTTCTACAATTTATAATTGTAAAACTACTTCCATTTCTCCTAATGATTTTTCTGGTGTTAATTGTTATAGAATTGATATTCTGGATGAATCAATTGATGAAATTAATAATATTGTTAATACTGTTAAAAAAGGTGAACGTTTAGAAGGTAAAGAATTTACTAATGGAAATTTAAATAGAGAAATTTAAAAAATGTCCTTTTGGGATTATTCTGTTTTGGATTTTTATTCCAATCATAATATCGTATTCCAAAAGGACATTCTATATTTAATTAAACTTGTTTACTACTTAAATCAATTAATAAATCCATATTATCATCTTTAGCGGCTTTATTTCTTCTAATAGCTCCACATTTTTTGCATCTAAAAACAATAACATATCCTTTTTTTCCATCTATTTCCATACTAACTGGTTCTAAATCCCCATGGCATTCTTCTGCTCTATCTCCTGGATTTTTATCAACATGTTTTGAATGTAAACAATATGGGCAATGATTTCTACATGAATACCCTAATTTAGGTACCTTTTTGCCACAATTTTCACATATAAATTCTTCGTCTATTTCTGTAAATCTACTATCTTTTAACATTTTTCACTCCTATTAATGCAAGTCAAATGTTCCTCCACCTAAGAACTCTTTCAATAATGAATTGTTTGGAACATAATCTCTTGGTATTTCTCTAAAATATTTTAAAATATTTATTAATCTTTGTGCTTCCGCATATTCCTTATATTCAGGTGTAATTTCTTGTAATAATGGCATTGCTATTGGTTTTAATGCATTTAATTCATATATTAATGATGTATTAAAAATTGTATTTGCTGACTCTTGGAATGGGAATATATTTTTTTCTTCTCCTTCTGTTACCTTATGCCATGTATTTAATGTATGTAATGCAGAATAACTTCTAAATTGATAATCCCTTACAATTCTTCTTATTAAACGAGTATCTGTTGTTGAAATTCTATTGTATCTATCCATGTTTAAAACAGTTAATGCACTAATATATATTTTGTATTTTTGATCCATTGGAATTTGACTTGTTAATTTGTCATTTAAACAATGTATTCCTTCTATTACAAGGACTTCGTCATCTGCTAATTTCATTTTTTTACCATTATATCTTTTTGTACCTACAGCAAAATCAAATTCTGGAACTTCTATCTCTTCTCCATTCAATAATTTCACCAAATGTTCATTGAATAATTTTAGGTCAATTGCTTCTATACATTCAAAATTATATTCTCCATTTTCATCTCTTGGTGTATCTTGTCTTTCCACAAAGTAGTTGTCAACTGATATTGTAACAGGTTTTAATCCATTCAAACGTAATTGAATTCCAAGCCTTTGTGCAAATGTTGTTTTTCCTGATGATGATGGTCCTGCAATTAGTACCATTTTTACATTTTTTCTTTTTGCGATATCATCTGCTATATTAGCAATTTTCTTTTCATGTAAAGCTTCTGCAAGCATTATTACATCTTTTATTCTGTCTTCTTCTATTGCTTTGTTTAGTTTGTAAACTGTTAAAACATCTAATACAGAATGAATTTTTTCGAATTCTTCTAATGCCCAAGCCAATTTTTTAGTTTCTTGAAATTCTGGCATTTTTGTTGGCTCTTTTGAACTTGGATATCTTATTAAAAATCCATTTGCATATTTTACAACATCAAATATTTTTATAACTCCTGTTCTGTTTGCTAGTGTTCCAAAGCAATAGTTATAATATTTTTCGCAGTAATACATATATATTGGATCATTTTCTTCAAAATCAAATTGCAATCTTCCTTTTGATGTGTCTGTTTCATCATAAAATTTTTGTGCTTCTTTTCTTGTCATTTCTACCTTTTTTATTGGTAAATCTTTTTCAATGATTTCTTGCATTTTTTGTTTTAGTTTTTCTGTAAATTCTTTTGTTATTTTTATATTGTCACATTTACAGTACATTGCATTGCCAAGTTGATATTCTACCATTAGTTTTTCTTTTGGATATAAACTTTCAAATGCTTTTCCCATTATATATACAATTGTTCTAACATATATTTTCATTCCTTCTTTTGATGAAATATCTATTAATTCTATGTTTGCTCCTTCTTCTATTTGTGTTTCTAAATTTCTGTAATCGTTGTTATATAAGCATCCTATCACTTCGTATTCACTATTTTTTATTTCTTCTGCCAAGGCTTTTCTTACTGTTAAACCTCTTTCAATTTTTCTTGTTCTTCCTTTATATTTTATGTTCATTTGTTTTTCTCCTCCTTTATTTAAATTTATAAAATAAATTTTTTGTATAAATTTAAATTCTTTCTCTTGTTTATTAATTACGTTAATTATTTTATACTAATTACTTAAATAAGTCAATAAATTTTATTTCTCCAAGTTATATTTTATACTATTTTGGATATAATTTTATTAAATATATTTGTGGGAGATGGTATTATGGATTTACAAAGAGTTCATTCTATTTTGAATAATAAAGAAAAATCAGATGTTTTTTATGATGAACGTCCTGTTTGGATTCAAGGTGTTGATGAAAAACGTGATATTGCAAAGGTTGGATTTGTTGATAATTTTGAAGAAAAGGATGTTTATATTGAAGATTTATATGAAAAGAATTTATTTAATTAATATTTGTACAAACAAATTATAATAGCCCAAAAGATATTTATACATCTTCTGGGCTTAATCCATTAATTGTTTAATTGAGCAATCATTTGAATAATCTCAACTCCGTATAGAGGTCTGGTTTGTTTTCGAATATCTAGCTGGTATTCTATTATAGAATTTAACTTTATTTTTAACATTTCCAAATCATCTGTTGTTAAATTATATATACCAGTTGTATATCTTGGAAACCTTCCATTTTCTAATAACAGCACTCTTATATTAGAATAATCTTCATCTGAAAGTGTTTCAATTTTATATCCATTAACAATATTCAGTTTCATTGCCTTTTGAGCAAGCCTAACCCGTTCTTCTGAAGTTGTTTCTATTTCAACCTCATATATTTTCATTTGAGTTGCTAAATAATGGGCAATTATTCTTTTCTCTTCTTGTTTTGAAACTCTTTCATACTTTTCTGATGTAACATAAATTCCATCTTCAAGTATCTCCACTGTTAATTCTACTTCTGAATTTCCAAGATCCCGCTCTTCAACTTTAAAACCATTTCCATATCTTTCTAATGTCGTCAACATAATGTTTTCCTCCTTTTGCTCTGTCAATTAGTTCACTGGTTAAAATATTTTTTATATGTATTAACCTGTAAAACAGGATTATAAAAAGTCAATTAGCATTTGCTAATATTATGTAAAAAGTATATCACCATTTTTTCAAAAAGTAAAGAAAAATCACTGAAAATTCAGTCATTTCGACCTTTCCTAGTGATTTTTATAAAAAATATTTAATATTAAAATTCGATTTTTTCCGCTATCCAAGCTTCCAAGTCATCAATTTTAACTCTAACTTGTTCCATTGTGTCTCTATCTCTAACAGTAACTGATTCATCCTCTAAAGTATCAAAATCAACAGTTACGCAATATGGTGTTCCAATTTCATCTTCTCTTCTATAACGTTTACCAATTGAACCTGCAGCATCATAATCACACATAAATTTCTTAGCAAGTTTGCTATATACTTCTTCTGCCTTATCTGACAATTTTTTAGATAATGGAAGTACTGCAACTTTATATGGTGCTAATGCTGGATGTAAGTGTAATACAACTCTTGTATCACCTTCAGCGATTTCTTCTTCATCATATGCGTTGCATAAAAATGCAAGAACTACTCTGTCTGCTCCTAATGATGGCTCAATTACATATGGTACATATTTTTCGTTTGTTTCTGGATCTTGATATGATAAATCTTGTTTTGAATGATTCATATGTTGTGTTAAATCATAGTCAGTTCTATCAGCAATTCCCCATAATTCTCCCCATCCAAATGGGAAAGCAAATTCTATGTCTGTTGTTGCTTTGCTATAAAATACTAATTCTTCTGGTGAATGGTCTCTTAATCTAATATTTTCTTTTTTCATTCCTAAATTGATTAAGAAGTTTTCACAATAGTCTTTCCAATATTTATGCCATTCTAAGTCTGTTCCTGGTTTGCAGAAAAATTCAAGTTCCATTTGTTCAAATTCTCTTGTTCTAAATGTAAAATTTCCTGGTGTTATTTCGTTTCTAAATGCTTTACCTATTTGGGCAATTCCCATTGGTATTTTCTTTCTTGATGTACGTAATACATTTTTGAAATCAACAAATATTCCTTGTGCTGTTTCTGGTCTTAAATATACTGTTGATGTTGTATCTTCTGTTACTCCTTGGAATGTTTTAAACATTAAGTTGAATTTTCTTATATCTGTAAAGTTTGTTTTTCCACATGATGGACATGGTATTTTATTTTCATTTATGAAATTGATTAATTCTTCATCTGTCATTCCATCTGCTATCATGTCTTTTCCGTTTTCATGTGCCCATTCTTCTATTAATTTATCTGCTCTATGTCTTGTTTTACATTCTTTACAGTCTATTAATGGGTCTGAAAAACCTCCAACATGTCCTGAAGCTACCCATGTTTCTGGGTTCATTAATATTGCTGCATCAAGTCCTACTATATTTGGTTGTTCTTGTATGAATTTTTTTCTCCATGCTGCTTTTACATTGTTTTTTAATTCATTTCCTAAAGGTCCATAGTCCCAAGTATTTGCTAATCCTCCATAAATTTCTGATCCAGGATATATAAATCCTCTTCCTTTGCATAGTGCAACTAATGTGTCCATTGATTTTAACATAATTATTCCTCCCTTTTTATATTATAAAATTTTTGTATATCTTTATGCTCGAAAAATTTTGACTTTTAATATCAAAAAGCCAGAATTAAGATTTTGTACGCAGTGCAAACTGCTACAAAATCTAATTTCTGCCATATTTATCTTCTACAGAAAGTTATCATACTATGATAACTTTCCTAGAATATAAAAAAACTTCCGAGCCTAGCTATACATTTAGCTAGGGACGAAAGTTTAGTTCCGCGTTTCCACCCTAATTCTTAAAGTTTTGCTTTTGCATTACTTTAAGCACCTTAATTTTTATTACTCCAAAGCTCCCCATACTTATTTTATTACGAATATTTCAGCTTATTATTCGCTCTCTTTAATAAAATGTCAAGTACTTTTTCTTTTTCATTGTAATTTTCTTATTTAACTATATATTTTTATACTACAATTGTTTTTAAAAGTCAAGTTTTTTGGGCAATTTTCTTGAAATTGATAAATATGAAAAAGAAAGAAAAGCTATAATGTGTGAAAATAGAGAATTGAAAGAAAAGTGCGAAAATATGGAAAATGATTATTTTGTTAAACTAAAAAAGAATTACGAAAAGTTATAAATACATTTGAAAAAACAGTAGATAAATTCATACATTGGGTATGTACCAAATTTTCAGTTCCTTCTGAAAAAGAATTTATTCGAGATTTTCAAATTAAAAATGCTATTTATCTTGATCCAGAAAAACAGATTGAATATGAGGAAGAATTAGAAAACGAATATGAAATGTAAATTTAACAAAAAGATGTCCCTTGTATTACCAAAGGACATCTTTTTGTAAGATTATGCTTTTTTCAGATCATAATGCTGTACATCTTCGGAACACCATACTTCGAAACCAGGACCCGCATCTTCTCTCAACCCTTTACTAATAACAAGGTTGTTAAATTCGAGCAGTTCTCTCTCCAGCTGTGGATTGCTTTTAACCGCTACTCCAAAATTCCAGCCAATGAAATGATCGAGAAAGTCATTTAGAAAATACTTCTTTGCCTCAATGACTTGATCAGGCTTTACCTTATTGTTTCGGATAGCATCATCGGTAAGCACAAAACTTGCTTTGCCAGTATAGTCCGGACATACTTCATCATCAAGTCTGATAGCAAATCCAGCAGAAGCAATGAACATATCATCATCGATGTATTTGGAATACAATCTAACCATCTGCAATATAATATCACTTAAGTTAGTAATGCACTTAAACGATGATTGATTATCCATTATCATTTTGTTTTCTCCATCAAACTTACCGTACCATTCAATAGGACATGTAGGCATTCCATCATTTGCAGGATGTAACAATATATAATTGCCTTTTACAGCATAAACTTGGTTTACATACTTTTCATTTGAATGGAGCTTTTTACCTGTCGCTTTTGAAATATATTCGATACCATTTTCAGTAGCAACCTTCTTCGCTGTATTTTTTTGAAAATTATCATTGAATGTCTTGGTTGTAACTCCTGTTACTTTCCGTTCTTCTGTTCCTTTTGTCTCTTCAGCTTTTACTCCGAAAAGATTTGAAAAAAATTTGCTAAGCATAAAATTCCTCCTTACAATTGTTATATGAGAATTATTTATTATTTGCTATTTATATCGCATAGCTACGAATTATGTTTATATTATACCACAAAAAACTCTAAAGTACAAACGCAACAAGATTTTTAGTAATTTGAAAGGAGTTTTTAATCATGAAAAAAGAAAGAACAAACAAAAATGTAAAAATTAGAGGAAATGGAGAAGGAACAATTTATTTTAGTGAAGCTTTAAATAAATATGTTGCACAATATGTCGAACCTTCTACTGGCAAAAGAAAAACATTAACACAAAGGAAAAACGAAGAAAAAAAAGAATTTAAAGATAGATTTACTAAAGGCTCTACTTATGCTAGAGATATTGATACTTTAAAACAAATTGAAAAATGCTGCCCTGATTTCATTAATAAGTCCATACAAAATGTTTCCTTATTTGATATTCAAAAATCAAAAGAAAATATGAATAAATATGCAAAATCTGGGATAGATAGAATGTAGCGATTACTACATAAAGCATTTTCTATTGCTTCTTCTTCTATTGGTTTAATTAGAGTATATTAGATAATGAAGAAAAAAATCATAAATATCGTAATATAGTAAAAATAGAATGGTTAACGGGAATGAGAATTGGAGAAGTTTTATCTCGTTCTGTCAATGATATAAATTCAGATAAAACAAAGTTACATATTCATAATACTCTTACTAGAGCTGAAAAAAATAATACATCTCCTCTGAATAAAAACTATCTTAAATGAAGAATTATCTAATAATATAACAAATATATATGGACTATTATTTTGGGACTTCGAAAAAAATACTTTTATAAGTGATAAAGAAATAAATGCTTGGTTAAGACGAATAAATAAAAAATATAATATAAGTAGTTATCTACAACTTTTTTCGACTCTCATAACGACCGATACAAATATCAATCAATTTATTAAAGTATATCATAAATTTTAATAAATACAAGATTTTTACTAAAAATTTATAAGATTAAATTTTAAAGGAACCCCATAAAGGAGTTCCACTAACTCAAAATTCTAGAATTCTAGAATTCCAGTTACGATTTAGATTTTTCTAAAATTTCTTTCGGTTCTTCTCTCTCAAAACAACATTTTTCAGGACCTTTCTTATACAAACATTTTACAGAACCTCCGTTAAGTTGCCGTTTACAAATGCAAGCACCTTTATTATATTTACATAAAGGGGCAGATTCGTAATCTTCTTCATTGTCCGTTTCAGAATTAACCTTTGATTTCAATTCAAGCTTTAATCCTAGAATAGTTTTTCCAAATCTCATAAATATATCCTCCTTACAATTGTTATATGAGAATTACAAGTTGCATACTATTTATATCGCATAGCTACGAACTAAATAATATTTTTACTTTAAAGTTTTCTTATTTTCCTTTTCTAATTGTTTTAAACTCTTTTTAGGTGTTGGTAAATCTTCTGGCATAGTTCCACCATTCTTTGCAATTACTTCTCTTATATTTTTTCCAATGTTATAATGAGTTTTGTTTGCCTCTTTTTCAGTAAAAATATTATCTTTTTTTAATTTTGATTCAGTTTGTGTAATACGAAATAAATTAGCTGCAAGTTCTTCGCTTCCCATATTGTCTAAAATATCTTCTCTATATCTTAATCCTTTTCTTTTTGCAATATCATCAGCTGTTTCACCATTATATAAACCTTTATAGCCTGAATTGTGAAATTTGTCAAAATTTTTAACTCCTGCTTTTTTCGCAGCTTGATTAAGTGAGTAATTTCCTTTTCGTGTTAAATCTCTTTGATAAAATCTTTTCTCATCTTCCGTTAACATACTATATTCTTTTTCACTAATTTCTTGCTTTCTAGTTTGAACTGCAAAATATGTTTGAGCAAGAGCAATTACTTTTTTCTACTATCTCCATTTTGTGCTATTAAATAACAAGCATAACGAGTCAATTTATAATCTAAAATTGTTTTTTCTGCTCCTTTTGGCATTTTTATCGTTTTACTGACGTCAGTAAAATGTTCAAACACACTAAAAAGAAAAAAATCAACCATTTTACTGATTGATTTTCATATCTATCTGTTCTATTAGTTCGAACAGAAACATCATTGGTGCAGATGGCCGGAATCGAACCGGCACGGTTTATTCAACCGCAGGATTTTAAGTCCTGTGCGTCTACCAGTTCCGCCACATCTGCATTTAATATTGAACTGGCTTGTCCTAACGACAATTGATATTATAATATTATATAAAAGATTTGTCAATACATTTTTAAAAATTTTTTTAAATTTTTTTGATAAAAAATTTATCTGTATTAATAATTTAAAAATTCAGAAGTTACACCAGTTCCATCCAAAACTTTAGTTTCTTCTGAATTCAAAATTATTAATTTATGTATTATGCATTTGTTGTTCCATTGTTGCTGTCAAATGGAATAAATTTATTTACTATGCTTTGTTGTTCTACACCTTCTGCTCTGAATGTCATAAATGATGTATTGATTTTACTTTCAATTTCTTCTTCTATAACATCTTGAGTTGCGTGTTCTGCTAAAACTAATTCACTTACTAATATTTGTTTAGCATTATTTAGCATTTTCTTTTCTCCTGTAGATAGTCCTTTTTCTTTTTGTTTAAAACTTAGGTTTCTAACAACATCTGCAACTTCGTAAATGTCTCCACTTTTCATTTTATCCATATTATCTCTATATCTTTTGTTCCAATTTTTTTCCATTTCTGTTTCATCTTGGCTAAGTACTTTAAATACTTTTTCTGCTGATTGTTTATCTATTATATTTCTAACACCAACCTCTTCAGCTTTTGCTGTTGGTATCATTACCTTTACATTACTTGGCATTTTTAATATATAATATGATTGTTTTTCCCCTAAAATATCTTTTTCTTCTATTGAATCTATTGTCCCTGCTCCATGCATTGGGTATACTATTTTGTCTCCTACATTGAACATGTAAGTCAACTCCTTTCATTTTGTTAAACATTTTTCAGCAAAAAAATATTATAAAGTTATGTCTATATGAAATAACTTTATTGGATTTTTTAACCATATTTATTATACTACAAAAAAAGAAAAAAGTCAAAGCATTTATTTTGACTTTTTATGTTATTTTGCCTTGAACCCTTGTATTTTCAAGGCAAAAAATTTTTTTATATTTTTTCTGTTGACTTTGTGTTCATTTTTTATTTTGATGTTGATCCAAATCCTCCAATTCTTTCTCCTTCTGCTACGTCATCATCTGTTACAAAGTATTTTTGGAATACTCCTTGTCCTATTGCTTCACCTTTTTTTATTGTTACATCTTCTTCTTTGATATTGTAAAATGCGAACATGATGTGTCCGTCATTGTCAGGGTTTCCATAGTAGTCTTTGTCTATTACTCCTACACTATTGGCTAGTATTAGTCCTTTTTTCTTTGGGTTTGAACTTCTGTTGTATAACATTAGTACTTCGTCGTCTTGCATATATGCTTTTATTCCTGTTTTTATTAGTGTTGGTGCCATTCCTTTTTTGAAACTTGGTATTGTTACGTCTTCTGCTGCTTCTATGTCATATCCTGCTGAGTATTTTGTTTTTCTTATTGGTAGATTTATTCCTTTTTCTTCAAATCCTTTTGCTATTTCAAATCCTCTTATTTTTTCCATTTCTTTTCTTCCCTTCTTTTTGTTTTTTCTTTTATATTTTTACATATGGATTTTAAATTGTCAAGGGGTGATTTTGAAGTTTCGGTATTTTTTCAAAAATGTCATTTTTTTTATGCTATATAAAAAAAGACCACCGGTTAAGGTGGCGCCACCGCTAGGTGCCAAGTTCTGTTTTACAGGGCCTATCCTTTTTTCAAAGGCTAGGCCTGTTAATCAGAACTTGGCATTCTAACGTATTGCATTCGTTAGAAGCGCTCTTTTTGAGTTCTTCTAATAAAAGTTATTTAGTTATATGAACAAATTACGGCTTGAGCGTCCAGTTCTACAAATATAAAAGTGGACGGAAACCAATGCCATCAGTGCTGTTGGAAGTGTTGTTGTCGCTGCGAATGCTCGTGTAATAGGAGTTGTCGTTGTAATTGCCTCCTCTACGGACGCAAGGATAGTTGGAATTGTTGGACGTCTCTGTTGTCCATTCTATAACATTACTTGCCATGTCAAAGATATTACATGGATTGTCATTTGTTGTTCCTGTTGATAGAAATGATGTATTTAAACTACTTTGGTTTGCATAGTTTGTTTTATCTGTACATTTTTGTATGAATGTTATTGCAGTATCCCATGCATAACTATTCATTAAATCACTTGTAAAATTATTGTTTGTGTACATTCCTTGTGCTCTCTCTGCTGCTTGTTTTTGTGTTACATAATTATATACTTGGTCTGTTCCTTTTTCTGTTATTTGTGTTAAAGCATCTTCTGCATGATATCTTGCAGTTGTTGTTCTTGCTTCATATCTACCAATGTAATATCCTCCATTTGCTTTTACGCTATTTTTAAAGTTTGTTATATTTTTAGCAACTGTATTGCCTTTATCTGATGTTGCTAATTCTTGGTAATAAGTATCTATTACCTCTTCGTTTTTTTCTGTTGGTGTTCCATCACTGGCAAATGTATATCTATTTAGTTTTATTTCTGTTTCTGTTCCATCTGCTTTTGTTATTTTTCCAACTGGTACCCAAACAAATTGGCTTCCTGCAGTTGCTCCAGATGTTGCATCTTCTATTACAATTCCTTTGTCAACTGTTGTTGCATCTCCTGTTATTTTAAATCCAGCTGGGATAACTATCTTGTTTTCTTTTGCGTCTACTAACTCTATATTTTTTTCGGTACTAAGTACTTTTTCTTTTGCTTGTTCTACTGTTTTATTATTATTTTTTTTAGGTAAATAATTATCTATCTCATTTTCGTATTCATCTAATTTTGTGTTTTGGTCTAGTTCTGCATTTGCTGATTTTTGTTTTGCATCTTTTGCTTTTCCAAATATTCCTGTATTTGTTAATGCAGATATTGAAATTCCTGCTAAAATCAAAAGTATAATTATAGTAATCACTAACGCAACTAGTGTAATACCTTTGTTCTTGTTTTTTAACATATTATTTTCCTCCTTGGTTTTTTATTTTATTTTTTCTTATTATTTGTATTTTTTCTTTTTAAATTCATCATTTTTTATTTTTGTTTTTTTATATTTTCTTATTTTTGTTTTTTGTAAATTATTTACTTCAATAAATAATGTTCTATTGAATTAATCTTGACAAAGGTATTAAATTTTCAATGTACTAATTATTTACTTCCGTAAAAGTTTTACACAATTATTTTAATATAACTTTTCTTATTTAGCAATACTTTTTTCGATTTTTCTTGCACATTTTGTGTATATTTTTTATACCCATATTAAACAATCAAATTCAACGAATATCAACAGAAAAAAGTAAGCGCACGATAAAAACACGTATTGAAACCTCAATCAAAATTCCTTATAATAAGGACCTTATCTTGGGGTATGTTTTCTATAATTAATTTTGCAATGTCTATTTGTTTTTCTTTCATAAATTTTTTCACCTCCAAAAAAAATATAACTATGTAAATTCAAAATTTTTGTATTTTGAATTTACACAGTTATATTTTAACACTCAAAAGTTTTTTATTTATATGATTAAGTAACGGCTTGAGCGTTCAGTTCTGTAAATATAAAAGTGGACGGAAACCCATGTGGTAGTTGCTGTTGGAAGTTAAGTCGATGCCGCGAACGCTCGTGTAATTGTTGCTGCTGTTGCAACTGCCTCCCCTAAGGACACGAGGATCGTTGGAATTGCTGGACGTTTCTGTTGTCCATTCTAAAACATTACTTGCCATGTCAAAGATATTACATGGATTGTCATTCGTTGTTCCAGTTTGTGATAATGAAGTATTTAGACTATTTTGGTTTGCATAGTTTGTTTTATCTGTACAGTTTTGTATAAATGTTATTGCAGTATCCCATGCATAACTATTCATTAAATCACTTGTAAAATTATTGTTTGTGTACATTCCTTGTGCTCTCTCTGCTGCTTGTTTTTGTGTTACATAATTATATACTTGGTCTGTTCCTTTTTCTGTTATTTGTGTTAAAGCATCTTCTGCATGATATCTTGCAGTTGTTGTTCTTGCTTCATATCTACCAATGTAATATCCTCCATTTGCTTTTACGCTATTTTTAAAGTTTGTTATATTTTTAGCAACTGTATTGCCTTTATCTGATGTTGCTAATTCTTGATAATAAGGACCTATTACATCTTCGTTTTTTTCTATTGGTGTTCCATCACTTGCAAATATATATCTATTTAGTTTTATTTCTGTTTTTGTTCCATCTGTTTTTGTTATTTCTCCAACTGGTACCCAAACAAATTGGCTTCCATTTGTTGGCGTTGCATTTCCATTACTATCAACTGTTGCATCTTCTATTATAATTCCTTTGTCAACTGTTGTTGCATCTCCTGTTATTTTAAATCCTGCTGGTAAAGTAAAAATATTTCCATTTACATCTTTTAAAATTGTATTTTCTGTTTCGCTTAATACTTTGTTTACTTTATCATTAGTCAATTCTTGTGCAGTATATTTATTCAATTCTTTTTCATATTCACTTAAAGTCTGTTTTTGCTCCTTTTCTGCATTCTCACTTGCATTTTTTGCATCTTTTGCTTTTCCAAATATTCCTGTATTTGTTAATGCAGATATTGAAATTCCTGCTAAAATCAAAAGTATAATTATAGTAATCACTAACGCAACTAGTGTAATACCTTTGTTCTTGTTTTTTAACATATTATTTTCCTCCTTGGTTTTTTATTTTATTTTTTCTTATTATTTGTATTTTTTCTTTTTAAATTCATCATTTTTTATTTTTGTTTTTTTATATTTTCTTATTTTTGTTTTTTGTAAATTATTTACTTCAATAAATAATGTTCTATTGAATTAATCTTGACAAAGGTATTAAATTTTCAATGTACTAATTATTTACTTCCGTAAAAGTTTTACACAATTATTTTAATATAACTTTTCTTATTTAGCAATACTTTTTTCGATTTTTCTTGCACATTTTGTGTATATTTTTTATACCCATATTAAACAATCAAATTCAACGAATATCAACAGAAAAAAGTAAGCGCACGATAAAAACACGTATTGAAACCTCAATCAAAATTCCTTATAATAAGGACCTTATCTTGGGGTATGTTTTCTATAATTAATTTTGCAATGTCTATTTGTTTTTCTTTCATAAATTTTTTCACCTCCAAAAAAAATATAACTATGTAAATTCAAAATTTTTGTATTTTGAATTTACACAGTTATATTTTAACACTCAAAAGTTTTTTATTTATATGATTAAGTAACGGCTTGAGCGTTCAGTTCTGTAAATATAAAAGTGGACGGAAACCCATGTGGTAGTTGCTGTTGGAAGTTAAGTCGATGCCGCGAACGCTCGTGTAATTGTTGCTGCTGTTGCAACTGCCTCCCCTAAGGACACGAGGATCGTTGGAATTGCTGGACGTTTCTGTTGTCCATTCTAAAACATTACTTGCCATGTCAAAGATATTACATGGATTGTCATTCGTTGTTCCAGTTTGTGATAATGAAGTATTTAGACTATTTTGGTTTGCATAGTTTGTTTTATCTGTACAGTTTTGTATAAATGTTATTGCAGTATCCCATGCATAACTATTCATTAAATCACTTGTAAAATTAT